>ERZ1031557.269-NODE-269-length-10316-cov-5.085177_pt1 | contig 10316 bp, 13 predicted proteins | sample MGYA00518175_ERZ1031557 | MGnify/ENA primary metagenome ERZ1031557 (study PRJEB33719, sample SAMN04261169) | wastewater metagenome | biome: rural village; feature: human; material: feces | host: Homo sapiens | place: El Salvador | collected 2014-01-14 ... | reverse complement strand
TTGTACACTTCTACCTTTCACTTTTGAAGCTGTTTTGATCGCCTCAGAATAGTCTTTATAAGCATCTATCAATGCTTTTTCATAGCCCTCGTCATGTTTCTCACCAACCAGATACTGCTCATTGGCAAGTTTATAAAACTCCGCAGCTTTCCCTATCAAGGAATCATTGATAGCTTCTTGTTTTTGCAACTGCTGTTCGGCTAACACCTGTTCTTTATGTTGCTGACATAAGAAAAAGGCTAATATCGCAACAATAACTACCACAACAACTCCCACGATGGAGAGTTTGGTGTAGATAAAATATATTGAAAAATATATTTAGAAAGGGGCAATATAGTGGCAGCATATCGTGGTACTCGTGGAGTTGAACCTCCAAAACCTAAAAAAGAAAAAGTAAGTAAAGCTACTAATAGCGACTTTATAGATATTTCTTCAAAATCTACAAAGGCAGTTCATAAGAAAAGAAATACAGTTATTCAGATTGTGTCAATTGTAATGGCAGTTCTGTTTGTTGTTTCAGGAGGTGCTTTAGTGTATGCCTCATCAATTATGAATTCCTTAGGTGATGAAGAAGGAACACTAACTAAAAATACGAAGAAATATACAGTTAAAGACGATAGAGGTAACGGTGTTATCTCTGATAATAAGCTACTTGCCAACAAAGATGTTCTTAATGTTATGCTTTTTGGTCAAGACAGTAAAGAGTCTGAGGGTGACAATGGCCGTTCAGACTCAATGATTCTTGTGTCAGTTGATGTTGTTCATAAACAGATTAAGATGACTTCATTCTTAAGAGATACTTATGTTTATATCCCTTCCGGTGACAGTAACGAAGGTTGGAACAAACTGAACGCATCATATTCTTTTGGTGGTGCTAAGTTAGCAGTTAAGACTATTGAAAGTAACTTTGGTATAAAGGTTGACCGTTATGGTATTGTTGACTTTAGTGGATTTAAAGATGTTATCAATGCACTTGGTGGTGTAACAATTCCAATCACAGGTGTTGAAGCAAGATACATTAATGCACAGATTGATTATAACCATCAGAAGTGCAAGAAAATTCCTGAAAAGTATTGTAAATCAATATACAAGAAAGATAAAAACGGTGACTATGTTTACGATAGCAACGGAAACCAAGTTGAAAAGACCAGAAATGTAAAGCTAAATGGTCAACAGGCACTTTGGTATGCTCGTAACAGAGGTAGTGACGAAATCAGTACAACAGAAATTTTTGCCGGTAGTGACTGGGATAGAACAGAAAGACAGAGAAAGCTGATTAATGCAGTAGTTAAGAAGTTTAAGAATGCATCATTTGCAGAACTACTTGCAGTTGTAAATAAAGTCGGTCCTATGATTCAGACTAACTTTAAGCAGAACGATATTACTTCTCTAATGTCAAGTGCTTTAACACTTCTAAAGTATCCTATGTATCAGTTCCATATTCCAATCGGTGATGAAAGTGACCCTAATAAGCTATGGACTTATGATAGACCTATTATCAATGGTTATAAAGCATCAGTTGTTAAAATTACTGATTGGGACAAGACAAGAAGCAAGTTAGCTAACTATATATTTAATAAAGCTAGTAAAAAATATCTATCAAGTGGTAGTAGTTCAAAGAAAAGTAGTTCTAAGTCTAGTTCAAAAAGTAGTTCAAACTAATTAAAAATGTGGGCGAAATATCGTCCACATTTATTTTATGAACAAAGGAGTATTTATATGGCAAAGAAAAAGAGTACAACCAACAAAATCAGACTCACTGTTTGTGGCTTATATGTAGCACAAATATTTTTCCTAACTTGTGGATTTTATCAATTTACTGTTAAAGGTAAAGGTACTGATTTTTATAGTTGTTTTACCGGTATTTTTTACTCAATAAGTTCCGGTAATGTGCAAGTTGCAATTCAAGCAATCATTGTAGCATTAATTCCTATGTTAGGTTTTTTAATCTTTAGCTTTGATAAGAAAAGAAATATAAAAAATATCTATGGTGTTCTTTCCTCAGTACTTGCAGTTTTCCTTATTATAGGACTTACAGAAATGCATTTAGGATGGGGTTCTGTGCTTTCAATTATTCTTTACTTCCCAATAGTATTCCTTTCATCAATAGGTATCTTCTCAAACATTGTTGATGCTAAAAATAAAGCTACTTATTCAAATAGATAAATTTAATGTTATATAACAAAATGGACGACTGTTTAGGTCGTCCATTTCGCATTTTATAAGGAAGCTTTATATGATTGAATTAACCAGTAATCCATCAAATCCATCAATTTTTATTACATCACCTTTTTCGTCAAATATGTGACCGTAAAAGTTTCCGTAAATAATTTTTCTTTTGTCAATTTCTGTGTGTAAAGTGCCACCGTTTTTGTTAGATGGTAAGAACTCAATATAAATGTTTCTTTCTTCATCCTCAAAGGTCCAAGTAGAATGTACATCACTAAATCTACCTTTGCCTTTAACTTTGCTTAGCTTTCTCATTTTACCATCAATAAATAAGCAGTTTTCAATACCGGCTGAGTCATCAGAAATACCGTCACATAACTGTAATGTAATTAGCTTTTTGTTGTAGTAACCTTCAGCAACTAACTGATGGTAGTTTTCTTTATTAGGTGTAGAAGATCTTTCCCAAATAAGTGTTGCAGAAGTTTTTTCATTATCAAGGTCATATTCACTACCACCAAAACGAACTGAACCGGTAGCTTTCATTTGTGGTAAAAACCTCTTTACGAAAAAGCTTGTTTTGTTACTTTCAAATGGGATAGTAACATTCATACTTTCTACATTATTTTCATCAATTTCAATATTAAAGTAAAGATTCTTACTGTCGTAAAAATCCAAAAAATCACACTTTAAAAATCTCTTAGAACCTGCTTTAGAGAATTTTACACCAATTTGATTGTCATTATAAGCAACATCACCGGAATGAGAACTTTCAGGCATTCTAAACTTAACAAATGGTAGCATTTTCTTAACAACCTTTTTGCCCATCTTAAAAACATCAAGGTCAATCAAAAAGCCACTAATAAAACCATAAGCACCTAAATTTGCAAGTGTAACTGTAAGTATAAGGTGGTTGTTGTGAACAATGTAAGTGTCGGATTCTTTTCTTTTAAAAACAGAACCAGAGGAGTTGATTTTGTTGTAGAAAAATATTGGCTCTTTACTCCAACCAAAAGGTTTCACTTCTCCATTAGTTTCGAAAACACTAACTGTATCTAAATATTCTTTGTACATAAATACTCCTCCTTGGCTTTATTATACACATTATTTATCTATATTGCAAGATTTTATTGTGCAAAAGTTATAATTATTTTTTTCTCTCATAAGTAGTACTATGGAGGCTGATGTTTACTTATGAAAATCAAGATTGCCATAGTTTATTTACTGGCTTTTTTAGTGCTATTTTTAACTTCTTGCAGTGAAATTATTGATACAAATGCTAAGGAATTAAAGGCTAATGTGTGGGTAGAAAATGATGATGATAACTTAAACTGTAAACTACAGTTTATTGATGACAAAGGTAAATTTACTTTGCAAGACAAAAATAACAATCAAAGTTACATAATAACAGGTGTAACGGTAGTGACAGAAAATGATTTTACCATAAACCATAGAGAAACTTTGTCAAAATATATTTTCAAGTACAAAATAAATAATGACTCAGTAAAAATCACATATGAAAGTAAAAGTATTACACTTAAAAAACTACATAAAAATAAATGAAAAATCCCTATAAGCCTTATATTAATTAGAAAAATAGTGTTCTTGCGTGTTGCGTAAGAACGCTCTCTATGATATAATAATCTAAATATGGGTTACTATCGCTAGAAAGGAATGTTGTTATGGTTGTTTTGGGTATTGACCCCGGATATGCTATTGTTGGCTATGGTGCAATAAACTACGAAAATAACTCATTTACACCAATTTCTTTCGGTTCAATTATTACTAAGGCTGATACTGATTTTAACCGAAGACTAGAGATTATTTATGATGATTTGGTTGAAGTTATTAAGCGTACAAAGCCTGACGCTATGTCTATTGAAAGACTGTATTTCCAAACCAACGCCAAGACTGCAATTATGGTTGCTGAGGCAAGAGGTGTTATTCTTTTAGCAGCACAGAAGATGGGAGTGCCTGTCTTTGAATACACTCCACTTCAAGTAAAAACTGCCGTTACCGGTTACGGTAAAGCCAAGAAACCTCAGGTTATGGAAATGACAAGAAGATTACTTAGACTAAAAGAAACTCCAAAACCGGATGATACTGCCGATGCATTGGCTATTGCAATAACTCATACACAGTCAGCCGGTTCAGGACTTAGACAATATATGATGAAAAGGGGAATATAAAAAGTGATTTATTCTCTAAAGGGTACACTGGTACATACTGAACAGAATTTAGCTGTTGTGGAATGTGGTGGTGTAGGTTATGGTTGCAGAACAACCTTAAACACTCTAAAAGATTTAAAACTAAATACAGAAGTTAAACTTTATACTTATATGTCAGTTAGGGAAGATGCAGTAGAACTTTTTGGTTTTTCTACAGTTAGCGAACTTAACACATATAAGTTACTGATAAATGTAAATGGTGTAGGACCAAAGGCAGGTATTTCAATCTTGTCTATTCTTTCACCGGAACAGGTTGCAGTTGCAGTTTCTTCCGGTGACTTTAAGACTATTACCCAAGCTAATGGTATTGGACCTAAGATGGCACAGAGAATTGTCCTTGAACTAAAGGATAAGTTCAAGAGTATTGAGTTTGAGGGTAATGCTGAAACTACTGATGGAATTGCAGTAAAAGCACCTACAGGTAATATTCCGGCAGCAGTTCAAGCACTTGCAGTACTTGGCTTTAGTTCAGCAGAAGTTACACCAATACTCACAAAGCTAGACCCATCACTTTCTGTTGAACAGATGATTGGTGCTACACTTAAGAAGTTAGGAAGATAATATGGATTTTCAAAATGATTTTGAAATGGATTATGAAAATAGAATAGTAGATACTCACGAAATTCCTGAAGATAACCTTACTATGGATAATGATAATCCTTTAAGACCAAAAACTTTAGGTGATTACATTGGACAAGATAAGGTTAAGGAAAATTTAAAGATATATATTGATGCAGCAATGCAAAGGGGAGAGTCCCTTGACCATGTACTTTTATATGGACCTCCGGGACTTGGCAAAACGACACTTTCTCAGATTATTGCAAATGAACTTGGTGTTAATATTAGAATTACATCAGGCCCTGCAATTGAAAAGCCCGGTGACTTAGCAGCACTTTTAACTAACCTAAATGAAGGTGATGTACTGTTTATTGATGAAATTCACCGTCTAAACAGAAGTGTTGAAGAAATCCTTTATCCGGCTATGGAGGACTTTGCAATTGATATTATTACAGGTAAAGGTCAGATGGCAGCCTCTTACCATTTGCCACTACCAAGGTTCACTTTGGTTGGTGCGACAACAAGAGCCGGTCAGCTTACAGCTCCACTTAGAGATAGATTCGGTGTTACATTGAGACTTGAACTTTATTCTCCTGAAGAATTATCAACTATCATTACAAGGTCAGCCGGTATTCTTAATGTGGATATTGACCATGACGGTGCATTAGAACTTGCATCTCGTTCAAGAGGTACACCTCGTATTGCCAACAGACTGCTAAAGCGTGTTCGTGACTTTGCTCAAGTGTTAAACAACGGTAAGGTTACTTGTGATATAGCTAGGACAGCCCTTGATAAGATGGAAATTGATGAACTTGGTCTTGACCAAAACGATAGAAGAATGCTCGAATCAATGATTAAGTTTTACAATGGTGGGCCTGTAGGTCTGGAAACTTTGGCTGCTGCTATTGGTGAAGAAGCAGTTACTATTGAAGATGTTTATGAACCTTACTTAATGCAAATCGGTTTCTTACAGAGAACCCCAAGAGGCAGATTTGTTACTGCTGAGGGCTATAGACATTTAGGTTATGACTTTGGCAAATCAAATAACCAACCAACCTTGTTTGGTAATTAAATTTTTTAGAACAAACCCATTAGCCTCCCTTGTGTAAAGGTTATGGAGAAAATTTATGTACAGGACAATATATTGATTAAGAGGTTAATTTCCTCGGTCCAACAATGTTGGACCCTACATACGCTATCGAAAAATATTGATATAAATTATAGCGAATTCTATATCAAACTATGATTAAGCTTGTAGGGGCGAACAGTGTTCGCCCGTAAGAAAACAAATATGTAACTACAACCTTTCCTTTGTTAGTAAAACTTAAATTAAGTACAAACTAACAAAGCCTCCCTCAGACGAGGGAGGTGGCTTTGCGAAAGCAAAGACGGAAGGAGGGAAAATTGATTAGATGGTATTTGCTTTTCATAGATTATAAAAATTAGAACAAACCTGTCAGCCTCCCTTGTGTAAAGGGAGGTGATTACGAAGTAATCGGAGGGATTGTCTTGGTACAATCTTTAAATTATCTAAAACTAATTCGACAGATAATACAATGTAAGTACAAATATATTTAATAACAAGACTTTAGTTAACAGTAGGGTGAACAATAATATTCGCCTATGTTTCTGAATGTTTGATAAGTAGTTAACATAGAAAAAAGTAGGTATGTGGAAATACAAATACGGACTATAAGAATATGCATAGTGTAGTATAAGAAAAAGTGTTACTTGAGAATTAATTGAATAAGGAGCATTTATTATGATTTATTTCGATTTAGATAATACGTTGATTGATTACAATTCTTCAGAGAGAAAAGCGATAGAGTTCATATTTAAAGAAAAATATGGACTGGTATTAAATAATAATCAAACAGATTATTGGAGTAAGATTTCTAGAAAGTATTTTGATTATTATTTATCAAAACAGATAACTTTCGAAGAGCAAGGAAAAAATCGATTTATTAAAATGTTAAGTTATTGTGGGTATGTGGAAAATGAAAAGATTGCAATGGAATTGTTTGAAGAGTATCAAAAACAATTAGAAAATAGTTGGATTTTATTTGATGATGTGGTTGATATGCTACATTCATTGGAAGGATATCGACTAGGTATCATAAGTAATGGAAAATCTATACAGCAAAGAGCAAAGTTGAGTTGTACGAACATTGAAAAATATTTTGAAATAATTCTTATTTCAGAAGAAACAGGATTTGCAAAACCTTCCGTTGATATTTTTTTTGAAGCGGTCAAACAGTCAGGCGAGAAAATTGATTCAGTTATATATGTTGGTGATAATATAAAAACAGATATTTTGCCATGTGAAAAAATTGGAATGAAATGTGTACTTGTGGATAGAAATAGTATATGTGAGAAAAATATATGTAAAATTAAGAATTTATATGAAATACATAATGTATTACTCAACGACATTGGGCAGTATAATACTGAACTTTCTATAAGAAGTTCTGCTCAATAAAAAACAAGAACTAAAAACATCTAAATATTACTATCTCAAACTTCCCATACTGAAAAGTGTGCTGAACCTTGAAAATTCAATATTTTAGCCAATAAAAAGTAAACGATGAAACGAAGGTACCTACCAAACCTAAATCAATATCGATATACTATGCTCATAGTATATTTGTTAAAAAAGTTGAGCCTAAACTTTTTTGACTAAGATATGGGAGGTACAGATTACAGTGATAATTATTACACATGATATGGAAGTGGCAAATGAGTGTAATAGAGTTATTGAGATATGCGATGGAAATATAGTGTAAAAATATATGGTCCTATGTCAAGATTTAGTACAAAATAAAATGAGAAGTTCCGCCGGCTAAGCTGCCGGCAGAGAAGATACCCTCTCATACAGTTTTTCAAAGTCGTTAGGTGACATATAGTCGCAGTAGCTATGAATCCTAACAGTGTTATAAAAGGTTTCAATATACTCAAAAACGAGCCTGTAAGCATGTTTGTAGTTAATGATATTAAATCTGTTAAGCCATTCTCTTTTGATTAAGGAATGAAAAGATTCAAGCTATGGCTTGGAATGACTGCAACTCCGGATAAACGTGATGATAAACTGTTATGTCCATTTCATTATTTTGGGATTACAGATTTGTCCATAATAGGAGATGATAAGGCTGACCATGATTTTAGTATATTGTAAATTCATGAACACATGTATGAAGATAATCAAAGTAGTTGCAGCAGTGATAAAATCTTTAAATGATAAAGGGCAAACAATTATTTTATCTACCCAGCGAGGATATGGGGAATTTAAGGATAGCTGGGAATTCCAGGGAGGAAAAATCGAGAAGGGAGAAACACCACAAGAGGCATTAAAACGTGAAATTATGGAAGATGAGTGGTTACCTGCAGATATTAAATTGATTGAGAACATCAGAGAAAATATGTAGGGGGACAAAAATCTCAAATTGAAGGCAGGGATTGCTATGCAAATATGAAATACCGAAGTGTATTTTTTATAAATCCAATCTATGCTATACTAAACACAGCATACATATTCTAAGGAGTTTACAAGTTGAAGTTACTATATGGAACCGGAAATCAGGCAAAGTTATCTGCGATGCGGAGCAGGCTTAAGCAATTGGATATAGAATTAATAGGACTAGATGATTTAAGGGCAGAGGGTAAAACAATTCCTCAGGTAGTCGAGGATGGCAAGGCTCCGCTTGAAAATGCAAGATTAAAAGCAACAGCATATTATGAAGCATTTCATATTCCGGTCTTTTCGTGTGATTCAGGACTGTATTTTGATAATGTTTCGGAGGCAATCCAGCCGGGCGTGCATGTCCGCAATGTAAACGGGAAATGTTTGACGGATGACGAAATGATAGACTACTATTCCGGTCTGGTAAAAATTTATGGGAATCTGGTGGCAAGGTATAGGAATGCAATTTGTTTTGTACAGGATGATACGCACATATATGAAGCCATGGAACCGTCCATGGAAAGTGAAAAATTTATTCTAACTGATAAACCGCATAGTGCAATCAGGAAGAAAGGATTTCCGTTAGATAGCATATCTTTGGATATAAAAACCAATAAATATTATTACGACCTGCCGACGGACAGACTTGAACAGGTAGCAGTTGAAGATGGATTTTTAGATTTTTTCAAAAGAATTTTGGACTTGAAATTATAATGTGATGATAAGGAAGAAAATAATATGTTTAAGATTGCAATATTACAAAAACGTGCTGTTAATGCACAAATAGATGAGAATGTTGAAAGTATCATTATGGCAATGAAAGAGGCTTCGGAAAACCATGCAGATATTCTTTTGCTACCGGAATGTTTTGTTACAGGATATGATTTGCCTATGACCTATGAAAAAAGCATTGCAGATGATGACATAAGAAATACAAAAATATGTGAGAATGCTAAAAAATATAAAATAGGTGTGGTACTTACTGCTTTTACAAAAGGCAATAAGCAACCGCAGAACTCTGCTTTTGTTATTGATAAATCGGGCAATATATTAATGAAATATTCTAAGGTTCATACATGTGATTTCGCAGATGAAAGAAATGTTGAGTCAGGGAAAGAGTTTAAAGTGTGCGATTTTGAAGGAATACAATTAGGTATTATGATTTGTTATGACAGAGAGTACCCGGAAAGCGCAAGAATACTGATGCTAAAAGGTGCAGAAGTTATTCTTGTACCGAATGATTGCGGTTCTATGCAACCAAGAGTAAGAGCACTTTCTACAAGAGCATATGAAAATATGGTTGCAGTTGCTATGGCAAATCCGAATGGAGATAATGCTGGATGTTCCTGCGCATATAGTCCAATTTGCTGGGATAGAAACGGAAAATGTGTTGATAACACAGTTTTGCTGGCTGATGATAAAACTGAGGGGATTTTTTATGCGGAGTTTGATATGGAAGCTATTAGAGAATACAGGAATCGGGAAATGTTAGGAAATACATTTCGTAAGGTAGAAGCATACAGTCAGTTGTTAAGTAAAGAAATCAAGAAACCATTTATAAGGGATGGACAGAATAGATAAATCAGAAGTAACAAGAGGAATATTTTATCGAGGTTCAGATGTAGAATGTCAATTGCTCTATGTAATGGGTGATATGGAGGCGGATATCAGAACACATCATATTCATATTGTAAAATGGAACGGAACTGAGTGAAAGAATTATATTCATTTCAGGGATTATCTTAATGCCAATGAGAATGTGGCATTGCAGTATGAAAAATTAAAGGAAGAACTTGAAAGTAAGTATGCAGATGACAGGGTTGCATACACGAATGGCAAACAGAATATGATAAACAAAATTTTAGGCAAATGAAAAAGGAGGCAAGTATGTTAAGATTAAGGCCATA
>ERZ1031557.268-NODE-268-length-10382-cov-7.749298_pt1 | contig 10382 bp, 9 predicted proteins | sample MGYA00518175_ERZ1031557 | MGnify/ENA primary metagenome ERZ1031557 (study PRJEB33719, sample SAMN04261169) | wastewater metagenome | biome: rural village; feature: human; material: feces | host: Homo sapiens | place: El Salvador | collected 2014-01-14 ... | reverse complement strand
GGGGCTGGTCAGCGCGCCGGAGCCGGTGATATTCAGTATGCCGTCGCTGCTAAGCTCCCATTTTGCATTCGTGCCGCAGGAACCGGAGGCGATAACGCCGACCACGAAATGAACCAAACTGTAACGACATTATAGAAAAAACAAAATTATATGAATTACTTTCGCCGGAATGTATAGTTTTTGAAGTCGGCAATTCTTTATCTAAATTGTTAAAACGTAATTTATTGGAAATACCTGAAGCTCAAAAATGTTTTAAATTATTTAAGAATATGCCTATAAAACTTATTGAAGTAAATTTTGACAATGCATTAATGCTTTCAGGTGAAGAAAAACATTATGCTTATGATATGTATTATCTGGATTGTGCAATCAGACATAAAGTTCCTTTGTTGACTTATGATTTAAAATTAATAAAAATTGCAACTGAAAGAGGTGTAAAATGTTTGTAATGACTTATTCTCAGGCACGACAAAACTTAGCCACTTTTTTAGACAAAGCTAAAATTAATGGTGAAGCAATAATTAAACGTGCTGATGGAAGCAGATTTAAAGTAATCCCTATAACAGAAGAAAAAACAGAATCTTCACCTTTTTCTGAATTGGCTGAATATTCTTCAACAATTAATTCAAAATTAAAACAAATCCCCCTCCAAAATATTCTTCAAATGATGAAAGAAGACGAAGATGAAAGAACAGACAGAATTCTTGCGGCGGCTTCAGGAAAAACTATTGATGATTTTTTTGATAAACTAAAAAAATTGTAATTGGAGATTTTATGAAATTTCTTGTAGACGCTCAAACGATTTATGATTTTTTTAACGGAAAAACAGAACTTTTTCATTTTTTTGAAGATACAGAAAATATTTATGTTTCTGTAATTTCTCAAGGGGAACTTTACAGTAAAACAGAAAAAATAACAAAAAAACAGGAATATTTTAGATTTGCTTCTGATTTTTGCCATTTACTGCACATTCTTGATGTTGACGAACCAATCGCAATCGAATATTCAAAATTAAAACAAAAATATCCCGATTTGGAACAAAATAAACTTTGGCTTTGTGCAACCGCAATAACAAGAGATTTAATTATAGTCAGTCAGGATAAAGACTATTTAAAAGTTAAAGAAATTGTCGTTAAGATAATTAACACGTAATAATAAATAACTCGGAATTAGTAATTACTAATTGATAATTGAGCTTTAATTCCGTTTACAGACGAAAGTATTTCATGAACAACTCAAATAGCGTTGTTCATGAAAACTTCAGTTGTTGCACAACTGCCTTTATTAACCTGTACTCTCACGCGTACGAATTGTACTCAATCGCAAGTTGATACTTGCTCAATCGTACAATTTTATGGAAAGTATTTTTTGTGTAGTGTTTCAAAATTTTCAATAATAGGGTATTATTCTGTAAAACTAGATTCATCTTTTGATTCAGTATAAATTGAAGCAAAAGTTGACCCGAGAACAGGAGCCTTTTTTTATGGATAAAAGATTACTTACAATTCAGGACATTTCTTGCGTAGGACAGTGTTCGCTTACTGTTGCGCTTCCGGTTATTTCTGCCTGCGGAATAGAAACTGCAGTTCTTCCGAGTTCGGTGCTTTCAAATCACACGGCATTTAAGGGATGGACTTTTAACGACCTTACATCTGACATGGAAAATATTCTTGCACAGTGGAAAAAAGAAAACATAACCTTCAGCGCATTTTACACCGGTTACATAACGGCCGCACAGATTCCGGTTATACAGAAAATAATTAAAGAAACTTCACGCGAAGGTGCACTTAAAATAATTGACCCTGTAATGGCAGACAACGGAAAGCTTTACCCCGGTTTTGCAGAAGATTTCCCGCAGAAAATGGCACAGCTTTGCAAAGAAGCAGATGTTATTCTTCCGAATATTACAGAAGCGTGCCTTCTTTTGGGAATTCCCTACCCTGCAGAAAATTACGACAAGGCTTTTATTGAAAAAATGTGCGCTGACCTTCACAAAATGGGTGCAAAAAATGTTGTTGTAACAGGCGTAAGTTTTGAAAAAGACAAGCTGGGTGCTGCAGTTTACGACGGGCACTCTGTTGAATATTATTTTACAGAACGCCTGCCGGTTCAGATGCACGGAACAGGAGATGCATTTGCTTCTGCATTTGCCGGAACTTACTGCCGCGGATGGTCGCTTTTGAAAGCCGCTTCACTTGCAGCGGACTTTGTCGTTGAGTCAATCAAAGCAACCCTTGACGACAAAGACCACTGGTACGGAGTAAAGTTCGAAAAGGCAATTCCGTTCCTTACATCAAGACTTTAAGCAGCAGCCAAAACAAAACTAACGCTGCTTAGTTTTCCAAAATTGCATACATGGGCGACTCGCCGGGGTGAAGTTCAAGAATGTGTTTTTCGCATTCAAGCACTTCGGTCGGGTCGTGTGTAACATGCAGCAAAGTTGTCGTTCCTGTAGAGGCGACAGTTTCCAGAAGTCCCAGAATCTTATCGCGGTAATCCTCGTCAAGTCCGTGGCAGGGTTCATCCAGAATAAGAACGCTGGGACTTTTTACTGCAGCCCTAAGTATAAGAACTGCACGCTGTTCCCCGTAACTGAGCGAGTTGAACGTATCTTTTTCGCGCCCGCCGAATCCCGCAAGATTAAGCCATGCCTTTGCGGTGGCAAGTTCAAAATCTGACGGCGTTTCATAAAGACCAATGCTGTCCTTGAATCCGCTTATTATTGTGTTTTCAAGTGAAGTTCCGCCGACCATTCTGTATTCAACATGAAGACGGTAACTTACAATTCCCAGTCTTTTCTTAATGTCCCAGATGCTTTCTCCACTGCCGCGCCTGTTGCCGAAAAGTTTTATGTCCTCGCGGAATACCTGCATGTTGTCGCCGGTAATGAGTTCAAGAATAGTTGTTTTGCCGCTGCCGTTTGGTCCTCGTATACACCAGTGTTCGCCGGCTTTTACTTCCCACGAAAGATTTTCAAGTACGTGATGGTCGTCCCAGCCTACATTTACGTCTGTAAACTTAATGAGACTTTCGCCCGGTTCAGAAACTTTGCAGCCAGAAATTATTTTGCTTTCGGCGCGTATTCTGTCCAGTTCGGAGCGAAATGCGGCTTTCTGCACTTCCCTTTCTTTTTCTGATGCGGCTTGCCTTTGTGCAAGTACGTTTTCGTATTCTTCGCGGCTGCCTTCAAAAGAAATTTTTTTATTGCTGAATTCAATTACGCGGTTTATTGCAGACGGAATTTCGTGAAAGCGTTCCATGCTTAAAATTATTCTGGGAAAGCCTGAATCTTCTGAAGAAGAGTCCAGCTGACGGCGCACAATGCTGTCAAAAAACTCCAGCAGTATTGCGCGGGATGCGGCATCCAGTCCTGCAAACGGATCACTCAGCACAAGAAGCCCCGCACCCGAAAGCAGTGCTCTGCACAAAAGAGTGCGCCTTATCTCGCCCGTTGACATATAGCGCAGTCCGCGGTCAAGTATTTTTTCTATTCCGCAAAGTTTAACCTGCGGCATTGTTTCAAGTCTTGCTGCTATTGGCGGAAGAGGTGCATTTTTTTTGCTTGAACCACCCAGCACTTCGCAGATATACTGGCGGCCTGTTCTGCCGGCGTCTTCTTTGTCCATGTATTCGCTTTCGTCACGCTCGCGTTCTTCTTCTATAAGAGAGGCGGCGGCTTCGAGGGAAACTACGGCAACACTGTCAGAATAGCGTGAAGAATAAAGCGGTGCTTCACTGCCGCCGTTTATTTCATTTGCAGGACGAATGTTCGGCACAAACTGCATGCTACCCGACAAAGCCTTTATAAAATCTGCCTTGCCGCCGCCGTTTGGACCTATGACTAACCATGCTTCACCCGCGTTCATGCACCAGTCTACGCGGTCAAGATATTTTTTTGTTCCACCCTGAACCGAGCAGTCCTGAATCTTAATTAAAGAATTCATCTTTTACCTTCAGATTTATTTTTTTTATCAACATTAAGGTACTTCCAAATAGCCGGATCTTCCTGACCAATTCTCCAGAACGCAACATTGTCTATTCCCATTCCGCCGTAAAGCCGGCATCTTTGCAAAAGAGACTGAGCGTCGTCAAACCAGCCTGTTACACAAACCTGCGCGGTAAACGAAAAGTTGGGTACACCGTCTTTGCGTTCAACCTGTTTTACCCCGTTTTCATTCAGAATTCTGTTGACGCCGCTATTGTACCACGCCTTTCCGAAATTTTCATCTACCCATGTGCGGCCGTAAAAGGGCATTCCCATAACAATTTTGTTCTTTGGAATAACCGAGCAGGAATATTCGGCAATACGTTCGCCCCAGTCCATTCCGGCTACGGGACCGCTTTTGCTCGTTGACCAGTGCTGGTCGTAAGCCATAACAATAATTCTGTCTGCAAGTGGTTCAAGCATGGTGTAACTGTAAACATCGTCTTCTACGCTTCTGAGTCTTGCCGGAACACAAACAGAAAGCATTTTTTCTTTTGGAAGTTTGGAACGCAGCAGTTTAAGAAACCGGCGGAAGTTTTCTGCATCACGCACGGGAACAAGTTCAAAGTCAATCTGAATTCCGTCGTAGTCAACGCTAGCCTTTGCAAGTTCACGTGCAATTTTTTTGGCAATTCCGAATTTGGGTTCCAGAACCATGTGGGAAAGGGAACGGCTTTCACAGGTAACCACAAGATGCTTTCTTCCCTTAAAGCCTTCGAATTTTGACAGGTCGGGATAAGACGAAATTTCGCCGTAGTGATTTATGTCGGCACTAAAGCAGCAAAGGTCGGTAACAGGCATCTGTTGCGAAAACTCATATTCGCGTCCGTTCATTACGTAACCCCAGACTTCGCCGAATGAAACCGCTTCCTGTTCCGAAAGATTCTGCTCGTATGCGTAAAGGTATTGCGTATCCTGCACTTTTTGTGCAAAACCGAATGCGCCTGTTAAAAAAGCGACAAGCGCCGCACATATTGTCCTGACTTTCACTTTGCGCCCCCTCTTGCGCCGCTTACGGCATATGAATAATCTCGCGCGGTTTACTTCCGTTTGCAGGTCCTACAATTCCGCGGTCTTCCATATCTTCTACAAGACGCGCGGCGCGGTTGTAGCCAATCTTAAGGCGGCGCTGAATGTAACTGGCACTTGCTTTTCCGGCCTGAACAACAATCTGCAGCGCCTTTTCGTAAAGCGGGTCTTCGCCATCACCGCTAAACAGTGACATCTGGTCTGAATTTTCATCGTCATCGTCATCAACAAAGATTTCGTCATCAATATATTCAGGTTCGCCCCATTCCTTAACGGCGTCAACAACATCTTCTACTTCCTGGTCGCTTATAAACGCACCCTGAATACGCACCGGGAACGGATCTGTCGCACTGGCATAAAGCATATCTCCCTTGCCAAGAAGTTTTTCTGCACCGACCTGGTCAATAATAATGCGGCTGTCCATTTTGCTGGCAACCATAAACGCAACACGGCTGGGAATATTTGCCTTAATCAAACCGGTAATTACGTCAATAGAAGGACGCTGGGTTGCAAGAACAAGGTGTATTCCTACGGCACGGCTCATTGCGGCAAGACGGGCTACAACACTTTCGAGTTGTTTTCCGGTAGTTGCCATAAGGTCGGCAAACTCATCAATCACGACAATAAGATACGGGATTTTTTCTGTAGCAATATGCTGTTCAACAATTTTTCTGTTGTAACTTGAAATATCACGGCAGCCAAGACTGTCCAAAAGTGCATAGCGGCGTTCCATTTCGCAAAGACAATACTGAAGTGCCTGCATTGTGCGTTTCGGGTCAGTAATAACCGGCGTCAAAAGATGCGGAATTCCGTTGTAAAGCTTAAGTTCAACAATTTTAGGGTCAATAAGAATGAGCTTTACTTCATTAGGACTGCGCTTGTACAGAATACTCAGAATCATGCTGTTTACACAAACCGACTTTCCAGAACCTGTCGAACCTGCAATAAGAAGGTGCGGTGTTTTGACAAGATCCATAATCTGCGTCTCACCCTGAATATCCTTACCCAGAATTACCGGAACAGCCATTTTTTTCCATTCAGGAGTATTTTTTTCTATACACTCGCGGAAAGAAACAATTGCGCGGTTTGAATTAGGAATTTCTATACCCACAGCACTCTTACCCGGAATGGGCGCAACTATACGAACAGAACTTGCGGCAAGTCTTAGAGCAATATTGTCCTGCAGGCCGACAATTTTTCTTACGTTGATTCCGCGCGCCGGAAGAATTTCGAACATCGTAACAACAGGTCCTTTTCTTATACCAACGACTTCTGCTTCTATCTTGAATTCCCTGAGCGTTTCCTTAAGATTCTGCGCGGCTTTTTTAGTGTCGTCATCGATTATCCAGTACGGATTTTCATCGTATGCCGTAAGAAGTTCCGTGGAAATTTTATACGGACCGTGCTTAACGCGGCGTTTTGGCGGAATTTTTACCGGCATTGTGTTTCCCTGCGCATCTGTCGTTACCGCAATTGGCTGTCCGTTGCTGTCTACAATCGGAGGCGCCGTCGGGTCTATGCGGTCAGATTCTGTCTTTGTGCTGCTGTTTAAAGCCGCGCGCCGTGCATCATCGTCCATGCGTGAAAAAACTTCGTCCAGTGCCGACACCATTGAGCGCGTCTGCGGATTGGGTTCTGGAGCCGGTAGTTTTGAAACAGTATCTGCAGAAGGAAGAACATCTGCATTTTCTTCTTCAGATTCAACACCAAAACCAGCGTCTTGTGAATTTTCGCCGATTTCTTCTGTATTGTCTTCCAAATCATCTTCTATATCGTAATCATCTTCCGCATCAGAAACAGTTTCAAAGCCGTCTGTATCTTCGGAAGGCTCATTGTCTTCTATATTGAAATTATCTTCTATTATATTACCGCTTTCGCTGACATCTTCATCTGTGCTTTCATCCTGAACATCTTCTTCACCACCGTCCATGAGTTCAGGATAATCCTCTTCTTCATCTTCGGTAAGAAACTCGTCATCATCAAAAGGCATTTCTTCATCCGGAAAAGTGCTGTCCTGCAAAGAAAGTGCATCTTCGTAAGATTTGGCATTATCTTCTGCGCCGCCTTCTGCATCTTTATCTGACTTTTCGTCCTGTACATCTCCTTCTGCAACAGATTGAACGTTTATCATATTTTCACTTTCAAATTCGTCTATAATGTCACGGTCATCTGCGGAATCTTCTTCAAAGGCAGGCGTTACTTCATTAACAGGAGCTTCATTTTGGACAAAGGCACTTTCCTGTTCCTTAACATTGCCTTCGTCGTCAATAGACCAGATGTCTTCATCGTAAAGTTTTGCTTCACTGACAGTGGCGTCTTCGTTTGAAAGCGGCAGCGGTTTTTCTGGCGCAGGCTCTTCTTTTGCAGGAACTTTTGCGTCAGTTTTCTGAACCGCGGTTTTATTTTTGCGCTCAGAATTCTTATGCACGGCATTTTTTGTATGATTCTTAAGGGACGAAGCAAGTTCAAGGGCCGCTTTTGTCAAAGACTTTCCGCTGCTTATTCTTGAAGCAATCATCACGGTAAGAAGATATTCCAGCACCACAAGAAGAATGGCCATCACCATAAGCGTAATTATTTTAAGGGCCGCAATCGGACTAACATCGGCACGGGCTATAAGGCGTGAAGTACGTTCCGCAGAAAACATTGTAATAAAAGGAATTACACTTATTGCAAGACAGAGCGCGCGTGAAAGCGACCATTTTGCAGAAAAACAAAAAACGCCGGCAGTAAAAAAGAAAGCAGGAATAAGGGCTGAACAGAACCCGTACACAGAAACCAGCATTCTTCCAAAACCTGCCAGAAAATTGCCGGAAGTGCCGTAGTCAAAAACCCCAAGAAATATAGATATTGTAAATACTGCAGCAGTCACAAAAAGCGCAATACCTGCAACAAGAGCCGCTGTTTTTTCCTTTTTAGTCATCAAAATCCCCGTTTTATGAAATTAGGTTATTCTGATTAATTATCGGCATTTTTAAGGGGCAATTTTAGTATTTGAAGAAGCAAAAGGTTCAACTTTTAATGCCGTTTTTTCACCTATACCGAACGCAGGACTGTCTTTGTCACCGCGAAGTTCAGGATTCAAAAGTGCAATTCTGTCGTAACGGCGCAGATTAAAAAAGCCCAGTTCTTTTGCATGAGTATCATCTTTTTTTGCAGAAAGCGGAATGCGGCTGCGGCCATCACACAAAAGATAGCGCACCCTTCCCGACTTGTTGAGCATACCGTCAGAAACAACAGCATATTCCCCGGTGCAGCCGCATGGAACGTTGTCCTCTTCGTTAACAAATGCGAAGTATGACATTTTGACGCTTGTTCTTTCCAAACCGGCACTGCGCGCGAGGGCGGCAACAGTATGCGGCGGCGTCCACAAAACTTCAGAGTGACAGGTAGTGGCACTTGAGGCCTTTAACGCTGGACAAATGCACGACGCCACACACGGAGAAACGACAGCAGCACCTTCTCGTACCAGAGTGTCGCGCGCTTCAATAAGTGAACGGCTTGTTTCGAGAAGTGCCGGCTCGCATACAAGCAGAACACCGCCCGGCGAAAGCAGATTAAGAAGTGACTTGAGAAAAGTTGTACGCCTGCTGATTCTGTCAGGAAAATCTTTCCAAAGCTCATTAAGAGCGTGGCTTGTAACGATAATATCATACTTTCCTTTAAACAAACCCGCCGGATCTTTTTTCATAAAGTCGGCAGTCACAGTCTGCGTGTCAACCTGCTTAAAATCTGACTCAAACAGCCGCTTTGCCTGGGAAAGAGAGCGCGCACTGTAGTCGCAAAGAGTAAGTTCTATTTTGTTGCCGGCAATTCCCGCGCTTTTGCCAAGAGCACTTGTTCCAAGTGCACTGCAGACAGAGGCGGCCGCAGGTCCTGGTCCCGAACCGGCATCCAGGATTCTTACAGGCCGGGGCAGATTCTTAAAAAATTCCAGTCTGCCAGACTTAAGCACATTGCAGAAAGCATACGAAACCTGCATAAAACTGACGGGCCAATAATACAAAAGGTAGGCACCAAGAAAAGCCCTGTCTTCCATATAACCGGCCCCGGCCAGATTGCGCTCTCCGGTAAGCCCGCGCTGAAGCTTTAACAACGCGCCGGAAACCTGCCTTAATTCGCGTTCAGAAAGGGGGGAACAGTTTGCTGTACCGCGCCAGAGTTTCAAAAGCGTTTTCAAATGAGGCTCAAGCGCACTTTCACAGGAATAAGCACACACTTAGAGATTCGCCATCGGAATATGATAAATACTTCCGCAGTTACGGCAGCAAATTTCCAGAGGATCTGGATCGTTCTTTTTTATGTCGTCAAGTTCAGCCTTTGGAAGAGAACGGATATATTTTGCAAAAGACTCTTCTGAACATGGGCAGTCGTAAATTACTGAACGGCGAACGGCTACAGCAGGATTAAACTCGCGGAACAAGCCGTAAACGATGTCATCGATTTCACCCTTTTCTGAAAACCATTTTCCCAAAGACGGAGCGGCAGAAAACGCATTTTCTACCTTTTCAATAAGATGCGCATCTTCTTTCATGTCTGCTCCGCTTGCAGAAGAAGAGCCGTTCTTTTTTGTTCCGCCTGTTTCGGGCAAAACCTGAAGGAACATTCCGCCGGCACCAGCAACACGGCCTTTTGTGTCCATATAAACGCTTGTATTGAAAGCTGTCTGGATTTGTTCAGACTGAAGGAAGTACCACGCCAAATCTTTTGTTATGTTTTTGTAAAGAATTTCTACAGAACTCGAAGAGGGAACTTTGTCTCCTTCGCGGGCAGTTGTCATTGTCATTGTTCCATTACCAAGGAACGGGGCAAGGTTCCAGTTTTCGAGCGGCTTTTCTACGGGAATATGTTCGTTAAAAAGATATCCGCGCACATAACCAGATGAATCTGCTTCTACAGAAAATCCGGCGGCAGGACCGTCAACTTCATACCGCCAACCCATGTGTTCCTTACCTTTCATTGTGGGAATCAAAAGTGCACCGCACAAAGATGCCTGTCCCAGAATCATTGTTTCAAGAATTCCAAGATTATGCTGCGCGCGCATCTGGTTTACAAAACGTGTTCCATGAAAAAGAGCGCCCCTTACGCGGCCGTCTGCCATTACAAAAACCGCCATCTCATCTTTGGGAAGCGATTCAATATGTTCAACCAGTTCTTTGTCATTTATCTGTGCTTTAATCATATATTCCATTATACCGATTCGCACATTTTTTTTCCACAATAGTACTTTTGAAATATCAGGTCTTATTTGGGCAGTAATTATAGGCTGGGGAACAGGCTTACTCTATACTTGTATTGCAACTTTTATTACAACAAAAAAAGATTCTGTAAAAACATCTTCCGATGATTTCTAAAATGCATTGCGCAG
>ERZ1031557.262-NODE-262-length-10527-cov-8.528743_pt1 | contig 10527 bp, 5 predicted proteins | sample MGYA00518175_ERZ1031557 | MGnify/ENA primary metagenome ERZ1031557 (study PRJEB33719, sample SAMN04261169) | wastewater metagenome | biome: rural village; feature: human; material: feces | host: Homo sapiens | place: El Salvador | collected 2014-01-14 ... | reverse complement strand
GACCATGGTCATCAAATACGGCGGCAACGCCATGATCAACGAGACGCTGAAAAACGCCGTGATGAACGACCTTGTCACCCTGACGCTGCTGGGCGTGCGGGTGGTGCTGGTGCACGGCGGCGGCCCCGCCATCAACGAGATGCTCAAGAAGGTGGGCGTGGAGAGCCACTTTGCAAACGGTCTGCGGGTGACAGACGATGCCACCATGGAGATCGTGCAGCAGGTGCTGGCCGGTAAGGTGAACAAGGATCTTGTGGCAAAGCTGCGCGGGCGCGGCGTGGGTCTGTGCGGCATGGACGGACAGATGCTCCGCTGCACCGAGCTGGACCCCCAGCTGGGTCATGTGGGCGAGATCGTCCATGTGGACGCCACCCTGATCGAAAGCCTGCTGGACGGCGGCTTTATCCCGGTCATCGCCACCGTGGGCATGGATGACCTTGGGCAGGCGTACAACGTCAACGCGGACACCGCCGCGGCCCAGATCGCCATTGCCCTCAAGGCCGAAAAGCTGGTGTCCATGACCGATATCGCAGGCCTGCTGCGGGATAAGGAGGACGAGACCACCCTTATCCCCGAGGTGGAGGTGACCGAGATCGAGGGCTACAAGTCCGCCGGTATCATTGCGGGCGGCATGATCCCCAAGATCGGCGGCATGGCGGACGCCATCTATCAGGGCGTGCACGAAGCTGTTATCATTGATGGCCGCGTGCTGCACTCCATCCTGCTGGAACTGTTCTCCGACCGCGGCTCCGGTACCCGCTTCTACCGCCGCAGCCACCGCGAATAAAAAGATTGCGCAATTGCCTGCGGAAAGCTATAATAAAGGCAACGAATTCCCGCAGCCGCAAGGCTTTGCGCAATCGCTCCATGTTACAGGAGGTACACCTATGGATTCTGAAAAAGTTATCAAGCGGGACAACGAGTACGTTCTGCACACCTATAACCGCAGCCCCATCGTGCTGGAAAAAGGCCACGGGCTGTACGCCGAGGGCCCTGAGGGACAGAAGTATCTGGACTTCACCAGCGGCATCGGGGTGAACAGCCTTGGCTACTGCGACCTTGCTTGGGCAGAGGCCGTGTCCCAGCAGGCACACAAATTGCAGCACACCTCTAACCTGTACTACACTGCACCCTGCGGCAAGCTGGCGAAAAAGCTGTGCAAGCGCACCGGCATGAGCAAGGTTTTCTTCGGCAATTCCGGTGCCGAAGCCAATGAGGGCGCCATCAAGGCCGCCCGCAAGTATAGCGTAGACCATTACGGCAAGGACCGCTACAACGTCATCACGCTGGTCAACAGCTTCCATGGCCGCACCCTTGCCACCCTGACCGCCACCGGGCAGGAGGTGTTCCACAACTACTTCGGCCCCTTCAACGAGGGCTTCCAGTACGTCCCGGCGGGGGATATCGAAGCGCTGCGGGAGCTGGTGGACCGTCACACCTGCGCCGTGATGATGGAGCTCATTCAGGGCGAGGGCGGCGTGATGGCGCTGGACCCGGACTATGTACAGGCCGTGCGCGCTTTGTGCGACGAAAAAGACCTTGTGCTCATCGTGGACGAGGTGCAGACCGGCGTAGGCCGCACCGGCACCTTCCTGTGCTGCGAGCACTATAACCTCAAGCCGGACATCGTCACCCTTGCCAAGGGGCTGGGCGGCGGCCTGCCCATCGGCGCGGTGCTGATGAATGAAAAAGTAGCCGAGGGCATGGGCCCCGGCACCCACGGCTCCACCTTTGGCGGCAACCCGGTGGTATGCGCCGGTGCCAACGTGGTGGTGGATCGTCTGGACCAGAGCTTCCTTGCACAGGTCAGCGAGCGCGCCGTACAGCTGCGCACCGGTCTGGCAAAGCTGCCCCACGTCAAGAACATTTCCGGCATCGGCCTGATGGTGGGCATCGAGTTCTTTGATGTGCAGGCTGCGGATGTGCTGGCCGCCTGCCGCGAAAAGGGCCTGCTGGTGCTTACCGCAAAGACCCGGCTGCGTCTGCTGCCGCCGCTGACCGTCTCCGAGCACGAAGTAGACATGGCGCTGGAGGTGCTGGCCGAGGTGCTGGGCACGATGGAGCCGACCGCTCCGAAGGAGCAGGCATGAAAAATCTGCTGAAAATGAGCGACCTTTCCCCCGCCGAGCTGACCCACATTCTGGATGTGGCAGACCAGCTGAAAGCGGACTGCAAGGCGGGCCGCACCGAGCCGCTGCTGGCGGGCAAAAGCGTGGCGCTGCTGTTCTCTAAGGCGTCCACCCGCACCCGCACCAGCTTTGAGGTGGGCGTGTACCAGATGGGTGGTCTTGGCAACTACATGAACACCGCCGAATTACAGGCCGGGCGCGGCGAGCCTTTGCGGGACACCGCCCGGGTGCTGGGGCGCTACTACGACTGCGCCGTCTGGCGCACCTACCGCCAGCGGGACTTGGAAGAACTGGCGGAGCTTTCCGGCATTCCGGTGATCAACGGCCTGACCGACTACGCCCACCCTTGTCAGGTGCTGGCTGACCTGATGACCATCCGGGAGCGCCGGGGCACGCTGGCAGGGCTGAAGCTCTGCTTTGTGGGCGATGGCAGCAACATGGCCAACAGCCTGATCGTGGGCGGCCTTTTGGCGGGGATGCAGGTATCCTGCGTCTGCCCCCAGGGCTACCGCCCGGCAGCGGATGTGCTGATGTTTGCCCACAAATACGGCAATGCCTTCCACCTGACCACCGACCCCGCCGAAGGTCTGCGGGATGCAGACATCGTGGCTACCGCCGCGTGGAACACCACCGCCCCCGGCACTGCCGAAAGCGAGCAGCGTCTGCGGGATTTTGTGGGCTTCCAGCTCACCGGCCGTCTGCTGGAAAACGCCAAGCCGGACGCGCTGGTGCTGCACTGTCTGCCCGCCCACCGGGGCGAGGAGATCTCTACCGCCCTGTTCGAGCAGCACGCGGACGAGATCTTTGACGAGGCAGAGAACCGTTTGCACGTCCAGAAAGCCGTGCTGGCGGTGCTGCTGGCGGGCAGGTAAAACGCAATGAACCCATACAGGGACTGCCGCACAGCGCTGTGCGGCAGCCCTTTTTTTGCGTTGGCGGGCGTTTTCTGCCGCAATTCCACCCGGTAAAAGGCATTTCGAGCCATTTTCGGAGGATTCGTGCAAAACGGCTCTACTTTTTCCGCCATTGGTGGTATAATGCAGGTGCAGAGCAGTGCTCTGTTCAATATGCCATTCCCATAATTCCTATAGAGCAGAAAACCGTCCGGTAACCGCAAGCCGGGCGGTTTTCTGTCTTTTGCAGGTGTGCCCGGTAACGCCGGGGCGTTTCAGCGCTTTTGCGGGGCGATTCGTGCAAAACGGCTCTACTTTTCCGCCATTGGTGGTATAATGTAGGTGCAGAGAAGCACTCTGAAAATATGCCATTCCCATAATTCCTATAGAGCAGAAAACCGTCCGGTAACCGCAAACCGGGCGGTTTTCTGTTTTTTGCGGGTGTGCCCGGTAACGCCGGGGCGTTTCAGCGCATTTGCGGGGCGATTCGTGCCCAAAACCGTCCAAGGCGGGCAAAACGTGGTACACTGGGTACAACAAAAAGCGCCCGGCTTGGAAGGGCGCTTGAGAAGGAGAGGATCTTATGCAAAAACGGCTCATCAGCATGGTTCTGGCGCTGAGCATGGCACTGACCGCAATGCCGCTGCCCGCCCTTGCCCAGAGTGCCCCGCCCGACACCGCCAGCGCCGCGGCACTGGCAGAGGAAAACGGTGATGTCACCAATATCTATACAAGCAATTCCTCCGGCAAGCCCATCGGCGATCTGGGCGACAGTGGAGACAGCTGGTCCTACGATGAGGCCAGCAATACGCTCACCCTGAAAACCGGCACTTTCCGGCTCCACAATTACAGTTATAGCAGCTCAAATAATTACATCAAATGGAATATAAAGATCGAAGCTGACGCCACCCTGCAGGAGGCACAAATCGGCTCGGACAACGCTAGCCGCTACACCGTGACCAACGCGGGCACCATTTCCGGCGGCACCTTCTACGGCAAGGTGACTTGTGAAGCCGGGGCTGTCATCAGCGGCGGCACCTTTAAGAAAGCCGTTACCGTGGACGCCACGGGCGGTGATGTCAAAATTGACGGCGGTACGTTTAAATATACCGTGTACGTCAATGCGGTGGATACCCTTACCATCAACAGCGGTACCTTTACGGGCGGTACGGGCCGCTCCATGGAGATCAGCGATGCGACTGCAACTGTCGTCATCAACGGCGGCAGTTTTGAAAGCGTGATCGAGGATCATACCACTAAGGCAGCGATCACCATCAACAGTGGCCTGTTCAAGAATCTTCTGTATGGTACTGCGCAGAATTGCACCGTCAACGGCGGTCTGTTCACCGCTGAAGACCCCCCTCTGTCCCCGGAAGCAACCGTCAATGGCGGCTATTTCACGGCAAAACGCATTGGTCTCGTGAAGATCGATGCATCCAAAGACCCGGTGTGTGCCCCTGTTGCAGTGGCAGCGAACGGCACGGTGAACGAGTGGTCGGCAGACACTTATAGTACCCTCTATGTCGCTCCCAATACCAGTGTCACCCTGAAGCCCACCCGCAAGCTGGAAAGTGTTTCCAGCGGTGACGACAAGCTGAACTATACTGCCAAGGACGGCGTGGTCAGCTTTACTGTGGGCACGGAAGCTGTCCAGCTCAACAGCGTTACCGTAGAGGAACTGGTCATTGAAAAGAACGGCTTCCCCAAGGGTACGGACGGCGGCGTCTACGGCGCAAAGGGCAACGGCTGGTCCTTTGACCCAGCGCACAAGCGCGAAGAAACGTTTTCGGATACTGTCCCCACTCTGATTATTGAGAAGAACGCTGTGCTGGACTTTGATGAGGTGGAAAACAGCGCCAGTACAGTAAAATTTGCGGTTGAAAACCATGGCACCTTCAGCGGCACACTGAACTCCACCGAGTATGTGTACAACAAGGAGGGCGGCGCCATCACGGATGCCAAGCTGAACAGCGCGCAGAGCCTTTACAATGACGGCCTTGTGGAGGATTCGGTGCTGTGCGTTAGGTACATCGGCAACGGCTGGCGCGAAACGGCGCAGCCTGCTACCATCCGCAATTCTGCGCTGGATGTTACCGGACGTTCGGTAATCAACATGGCTATCCACCCGTCAGTGCTGGACGGCTGCTATAACAGCGATGATTATACCGGCACTGCCGTAATCCAAAACGGCGACACGATCAAAAACAGCAAGAGCACCCTGAAGCTGCCGGTGGAAAATACGGCTGGCACGAGTTACCAGCCCACCATTGACGGCGGCGAGTACACCACGGTTTATAATGAGGGTGGCATCATTAAGAATAACCCCACCATCCACGCACTGGTGGCAAAGGATACCAAGGACCTGAACGGCGCTGCGAATTACTACACCCTGAACTACATCGCACCGGAGGACGCCGAATACTATAGAAGATACATCAACGGCGTCAACGGGCTGCTGGGGGGTGTTTGGGACGCAGATGCCTCCACCCTCTACGTTGACACCGACTGGAACACCATTTCGGTCACGACCCACGCGCCCATCAAGAGCGTGAACGGCGTAGCCTATAACGGCTCTGTAGCCGATGGAGAACGCTACAACAGCACCATCGACCTGCGCAAGTATAACATCCCGCAGACCCATATCCTTAACCTGAGCGCCACCGACGAGGGCGCGGCAGCGCTGCCGGATGCAGACCCCGCAGACTTTACCTTTGCCCTGCCCACCAACCCGACCTATGACGGCAACCCCAAGATGGTGGAGGTGATCGTTCGGGAAAACGCCACCAAGAAATACGGCGCTGTTACTGTGACCTACAAGCAGGACGGCGAGGTGCTGGACGGTGCTCCCGTTGAGCCGGGCACTTACACCTTTACCGTTACTGTAGCAGCTACCGCCACCTGCGCGGGCGGCGATGTGACCCCGGAGTATAACATGTTTACCATCTTGAAGGGCACGCTGAACCCCGCAGACTTTACCGTGACAGAGCCCACTGACCTGACCTATGACGGCAACCCCAAGGAAGTAACCGTTAAGAACACCAGTGATAAGGACTACGGTGAGATCACCGTGACCTACAAGCAGAATGGTGAAGCACTGAACGGTGCTCCTACTGAGCCGGGCGAATACAGCTATACCGTTACTACCACAGGCAGCGCACGGTACAAGAGCGGCTCTGTGGCAGATGGTACATTCACCATCACAAATGACGTCAAGCCTGACCCGAAGCCGGAGCCCGACCCCGCAGACTTTACCTTTGTCCTGCCCACCGACCCGACCTATGATGGGAACCCCAAGACAGTGGAGGTGATCGTTAAGGAAAACGCCACCGAGAAATACGGCGATATTATCGTGCGCTATCAGAGAGAGCTGAACAGCGACACCTTTGACGGCGTGCCCATTGAGCCGGGCACTTACACCTTTACCGCTGTGGTAGCAGCTACCGCCACCTGCGCGGGCGGCGATGTGACCCCGAAGGATAACAAATTTACCATTCAGAAGGCTGCACTGAACCCCGCAGACTTTACCGTGACAGGGCCCACTGACCTGACCTATGACGGCAACCCCAAGGAAGTAACCGTTAAGAACACCAGTGATAAGGACTACGGTGAGATCACCGTGACCTACAAGCAGAATGGTGAAGCACTGAACGGTGCTCCTACTGAACCGGGCGAATACAGCTATACCGTCACCGCCGCAGGCAGCGCACGGTATGTGGGCGGCACTGTTAAAACAGGCTCGTTCAGCATCACAAACGCAGGCACGATCGACCCTGAACCGGAAAAGACCTATCGGCTTACCGTTGCCGGTGCAGACATCACCCTGCCCGAGGATGCAGACGCCAGCGCCCTGAAAGCAGGGCAGCTGGTCAGCCTGACCGCTTACCCGGACACCGCCACCGAGCGCTTTGCCCAGTGGGTAGTGAGCGGCGCTGACGGCGCACTGAGCCCGGCAGACCTGATGGATGCCGCAGACGAACCGCTGACAGAGGATGCCTTTAAGCAGCGCACCCTGACCTTCAGGATGCCCGCACAGAGCCTGAATATCACCGCCGAGACCACCGCAGTGGAGCTGCCGCCGGAGCAGCCGCCGCAGGAGGACAGCACCGAGTACAGCACGCTGCAAACGGTAGCCATCCTGGCCGGTACAACGGCGTGGTTTGCAGGCGGTACCGTGCTGGCCTACGAGGCCGTTACCGGCAGCATCCTTGCAGACCTGCTGCCCAAGGGCACGGCCATCCCGAGCACCCGGGAACAGCTTGCAGTGCTGCTGTGGAGCACCGCAGGCAAGCCCGAACCCGCTGCACCCGCTGTTTACAGCGATGTAGCGGAGCCGGATACCGCCAAGGCAGCCCGCTGGGCTGTGGAGGCCGGTCTGCTGCCCGACATGGGCGAGGGCGCCTTTACGCCCGGCAAGCGTGTGACCAAGGTACAGGTCATCCGCGCATGGAACCAGCTGAAAAAGCTGGGTCTGGCGAAATAACAATTGCCATCTCCCGATCGATCCTTTCCAATAAGCGCAGCAAGGCCGCCCGGCGAATGCCGGACGGCCTTGTTGCTTTTAGATACTTTAAAATAGGGCTAACGGCGTGCGCCCTCTCCGTCTGCTCACTACGTTCGCATCCACCTCTCCCAAAGGGAGAGGCAAGAGCACTGCCGGAAATTTCCTCATTACATCTAACACTTTAGTATCGAGGCTAACAGCTTGGCTCTCCCTTCGGGAGAGCTGGCGCGGGAGCGCCTGAGAGGGCGTGTAAGGCTAATGGGTGTTGCCCCTCATCCGGCACTACGCGCCACCTTCCCCCGGAGGGCATTTTCAATCGTTCTGCACCCCGGGACACCTGGCGGCGCGCCATGCGGCGCACAGCACCTCTTTTTCTGGCTTGGAAAGCTTTTTCAGGGCAGCTTCCCGGCGCAAAGCGGCGCGCTTGTCTGCGCAGCGCTCTATATAGGCAAAGCCCACCGCGCCGTGGGCGCGGGTGTAGCGCGCGCCCTTGCCGCTCTGGTGCGCCTTCAGCCGGGCGGCGGGGTGGTTCGTCCACCCGGTGTACAGCTGCCCGCCGGTGCAGCGCACCATGTAGACGTAGGCGGCGTCAGGCAAGGCGTCCATTGTTTTTCAGCACCTGACGGCAGGCGGCAAGGGCGGTCTCCTTGTCCTTGGCGGTGATGAGGAAGCGGCTGGCGTGGCAGAAGCTGATGCCCGGGATGCCGCTCTTCTGCTCGATGACCTCCTGCGGCTGCCCCGCCCAAGACTGGGGGAAGGGCAGCTTGGACTTTTTGGTCTTGTGGTCGGTGACGCACTGGGCGCTCCACCCGCCGCGCTGGCTGGGGTACACCACAAACAGGGCGTCGGTCTTGTACAGGCCGTTTTTCCACGGCAGATAGCAGGGCAGCACCACGATACCGTCGCGGGAGCTGCGGTAGGCTTGCTGCACCTTTTCGTCCGCGCGGTTCACGGCGTTGGCGCTGTCGATCTGGTTTTCCAGGATCTGCTTTGCCACAGCCACCGCCTTGAAAAAGCAGCTGTCCTGATCCTCCTTGGAGTCCCACACCGGGTTGAAAAAGCCGATGGCATCGCACAGGCTGTTCTGCTCGCCGGTGTTGTCGTTCAGGTCCAGCGGCTGGATGAAGTTTTCGTCAATGAGCCGCGCCTGCCGCTCGCCCACAAGGCCGGGGCCCAGCACCCGCCACAGCAGACCAAAGGCCGCGTAGGGCACGCCGTTGGCGCGGTACTCCCGGGGCTCCTGATGGTGGTCGAACATCCCGAAGCCGATATCATACACGATGCCGTCAAAATCGTCAGGCACGGTAAAGCCGCGGGTGATCTTGATATCCGGGCGCAGAATTTGCAATAGCGCCGTTGCAAACACGTCATCGGCATGGAACTTGCCGGCGTGGGTAAAGCCGTTTGCGGGAATTTTCATGGACTTGATACCTCGTTCTCCTAGTTTCGTCTGGTATCAGTATAGCACAATCCCGCCCGTGGGACAACAAAAAGGAACGGCAGCGCTGCCGTTCCTTTTGCACGGGATGATTTGGAATGCGCTCCGCTGCGTTTCCACTAGAAGCGGCGTTGTAGATGCCGTTTGCCTTTACGACCCCTCCCGTGAAAATGGGATAGCGGAGCGTCCGCAGACGCTCCGTTATCCCGAAATAAAAATAATATTTCCGCTAAACATGGCTAGAGCGAAGCGGAAGCCATTTTCAATCGTTCTGCAACAAAAAGGCTGCTGCACAGCGGTTTGTGCAGCAGCCTTTAACAGTTTTTCTTACAGCGCCGAATAGCCGAAGCTGTTCACCAGCGCGTCAATGTGCTGCCCGGCCTTGCACAGGGGGCAGTCGCGGGAGTCGAAGCTGGCGTAATCCGGCAGGCTGGTGGGGTCAAAGATGGAGGTGACCGGGTAGCCAAGGCACTCGTGGGTGGTGGCAAAAATAGCCGAAAGCCCGGCTACGATGCCGCCGTAGTAGTGCACGGCCTCCACGGCTGCCTGAATGGTGTAGCCGGTGGTGACGGATGCCGCAAGGATGAGCACGTGCTTGCCCTTGACCATGGGGGCAAGATTATCCCGCAGAATGATCTGGCTGCCGGAGGTGTATTCCGGCGTGACCACATAGATGGTCTTATGGGCGTTCATATTGGTAAAGCCGTCCTTGGTCAGCTCGTTTGCAAGGCAGGTGCCGATGACCTGTGTGCCGTCCAGACAGAGCACGGTATCCACGATGGTGCTGTGCTGGTAAGCGCTGACCAGCTCCTTTGCCACGGCCTTGGCCTCGGAAAGGCGGGTCTTTTGGGTTGTCACGTCGATGTAATAGTTGATGTGGCTGTGGCTGGTGGCAAAATGTCCCTTGGCCACCCGCAGGAACAGTTCGCTTTTGCTGGTGGGAAGCTTGACCATGTTGATCATTGTACAGCACTCCTTTTTTCACCGGGCGCAGCTGCGCCGCAAAATACAAAACAGCGCGGCAACACATTCTGGTTGCAGCGCTTGTTTTTCTTCTCTGCTTCTTTATTGTACTGAAAAATGCCACTGTGCACAAGACACAAACCTGACGAAAAACCTTGCTTTTTTACAGACATATCGCCGAAAACTTGGATGCAAAGGCCGCTGCTGCCCGGAAAGGCGCACAGCAAAGAGGGCATGGCGGCAAGACCGGCGCTGTGGCAGGGGGAAAGCGCACTTTTTTGCAAAAAAGACTGGTATTTTTGCAGGTTTTGAGTATAATAGAGAGGATATAGTTCAAATTTGAAGTAAAAGGAGAATCACATCCATGGCACAGGCAAAACAGGATATGGGCTCTGGCAGCGTAAAAAAGCTGATGCTGCAGCTCATGATCCCGGCGGTCGTTGCACAGGTGGTCAACCTGTTGTATAACATCGTGGACCGCATCTACATCGGACATATCGCCGATATCGGCGCGGCAGCGCTGACCGGCGTGGGACTGTTCACCCCCATCCTTATGCTGCTGAACGCGTTCGCCATGCTGGTGGGCGCGGGCGGCGCACCCCG
>ERZ1031557.257-NODE-257-length-10659-cov-8.848642_pt1 | contig 10659 bp, 9 predicted proteins | sample MGYA00518175_ERZ1031557 | MGnify/ENA primary metagenome ERZ1031557 (study PRJEB33719, sample SAMN04261169) | wastewater metagenome | biome: rural village; feature: human; material: feces | host: Homo sapiens | place: El Salvador | collected 2014-01-14 ... | reverse complement strand
GAGAAATCGATTGCATTTTTGCAGATTCCCTTTGATTAAGTTAGCTTTTGAAAAAATAGCCCTGAAAGCAACTTGTCAAAAATTAGTAAATTATATATCTGAGGTTATATTATGAAAAAGATTTATCTCGTTGCTAGACAGAATATTCATAGTGTTGCTAAACATGAATTACATGATGATAAAGGTCTTGAATGTTTGGATGGAATTCGTTACGGCAAACCAAAATATATTGACGATAATATAAATCCGCTCTCGGTTGCAGATGAATTAAATCTTGAATTTGAAAATGATAATGTAGGATGGTATGCAGCCAGATATTCAATTCGTTTTGAAGATGGCAGTGAAATTGAAATTTAAAGATAAGTATAAAGGCTAAGGATATTTGCTCCTCAGCTTTTTGTTTATTCAAGTGCTAATATTTTATAGATTTCGTATAACAAAATACACAAAAAAGTGATTAAAAAAGCAGGTATTATAAATAACTTTATTGAATTCGACATGGTGATGTGATATAATTAAACTTATAATTGTAACTTTATACATAAATAATAATCGAATACAAATCATTGAGAGGAAAGGAAAATAGAAATGGCTCAAAAAAATAATGCAAATCTTGGCTTTGAAAAACAAATCTGGGATGCGGCTTGTGTGCTTTGGGGACACATTCCTGCGGCAGAATACAGAAAGGTTATCGTAGGTCTTATTTTTCTGCGTTATATATCAAGTGCATTTGATAAACGCTATCAGGAACTCGTAGCTGAGGGTGACGGGTTTGAAGATGATAGGGATGCATATACTATGGAAAATATTTTCTTTGTTCCCGAAAATGCCCGTTGGAGCAAAATTGCTTCATCTGCACATACTCCTGAAATCGGTACTGTTATTGATGATGCTATGAGAGCCATTGAAAAAGAAAATACAACCCTTAAAAATGTATTACCCAAAAACTATGCAAGTCCTGATTTGGACAAGCGTGTTTTGGGTGATGTCGTTGACCTGTTCACTAATATGGATATGGGCGACACCGAGGAAAGCAAAGACCTGCTCGGCAGAACTTATGAGTATTGTATTCAGCAGTTCGCCGCATACGAAGGTGTTAAGGGTGGCGAGTTCTATACTCCTGCAAGTATTGTTAAAACAATTGTTGCTATCTTAAAGCCGTTCAAGAATTGCCGTGTATATGACCCTTGCTGCGGTTCGGGCGGTATGTTCGTACAGAGTGCAAAGTTCATTCAGGCTCACAGCGGTAAGCGTGGCGAAATCGCCGTTTACGGTCAGGAGTCCAATGCCGACACTTGGAAAATGGCGAAAATGAATATGGCTATTCGAGGTATTGACGCCGATTTCGGTCCGTATCAGGCAGATACATTTTTCAATGACCTACACAAGACCTTGAAAGCAGATTTCATTATGGCAAATCCGCCTTTCAACCTTTCCAACTGGGGACAGGAGAAACTCAAAGATGATGTTCGTTGGAAGTATGGAACACCGCCTGCCGGCAATGCCAACTATGCGTGGATTCAGCATATGATACACCACCTTGCACCTAACGGAAAAATCGGTCTTGTGCTTGCAAATGGTGCTTTATCCTCTCAGTCAAGCGGCGAGGGCGAAATCAGAAAGAATATCATTCAGGCTGACCTTGTAGAAGGTATTGTTGCTCTGCCAACACAGCTCTTTTACAGCGTTACTATTCCGGTAACTCTTTGGTTCATTTCAAAGAATAAGAAGCAAAAAGGCAAAACGCTGTTTATTGATGCCCGCAAGATGGGCTATATGGTTGACCGTAAGCACAGAGATTTTACCGATGAGGATATTCAAAAGCTGGCAGATACATTTACGGCATTCCAAGAAGGTACGCTTGAAGATGTCAAAGGCTTCTGTGCTGTTGCCGACCTTCAGGAAATCGAAAAGCAGGACTTCATTCTGACACCGGGCAGATATGTGGGTATTGAAGAAGTCGAGGACGACGGCGAACCGTTTGAAGAAAAGATGACCCGTCTCACTTCTGAACTTTCTGATATGTTTGCAAAGTCTCACGAGTTAGAGAATGAAATTCGTAAGAAACTGGGGGCAATTGGGTATGAAATTTGAATGGCAGACCAAGAAAATTGGTGACGTGGTAGATATAAGGAGAGGTTCATCGCCAAGACCAATACATAAATTTCTTGCAACTGAAGGTATGCCTTGGGTCAAGATTGCTGATGCTACGTCTGATACTTCTCGATATATATGGAAAACAAACGAATTTATTATAGAAGATGGAGTGACTAAATCTGTTAAAGTGGCTCCTGAAACATTGATAGTATCAAACAGCGCCACACCGGGATTGCCAAAAATAATGAAAACTACTGCTTGTGTTCACGATGGATGGTTAGTGTTTTCAAATTACAGGGGCATTACAAGAGATTTCCTTTACTATAAGTTCATAGACATTCGGCGCACGCTTGTGAATCAAGCGAATGGCAGCGTTTTTCAAAATCTAAAAACGGATATTGTAAAAGATTTTGATATTAGAATTCCCTGCATTGAAACACAGAAGAAAATTGTAGGAATACTATCGCAGATTGACGAGAAAATCGAACTTAACAATTCGATAAACAATAATTTAGAGCAACAAGCTCAGGCTATTTTCAAGTCTTGGTTTGTTGATTTTGATCCTTTTGGTGGAAACAGACCCATTGACTGGATAACTGGAATTGTTGACGATCTTGGAGCCGAAATCATCTGCGGAAAAACACCATCAACTAAAAAGAAAGAATACTATGGTGGCAACACGCCATTTATAACAATTCCGGATATGCATGGTTGCGTTTATAATGTATCAACCGAAAGATACCTTTCTGCAGCAGGGGTGGCTTCACAACCAAAGAAAACGCTACCGCATAATACAGTATGTATAAGTTGTATAGGAACAGCCGGCCTTGTTACTTTGGTATCAGAAAAAAGTCAATCCAATCAACAGATTAACTCCATCATTCCCAAAGAAGGAATTTCCGCATACTATATCTACTTATTGATGCAAACACTTTCAGAGACCATTAATAAGCTTGGACAAAGTGGTAGTACCATTGTCAACTTAAACAAAACACAGTTTGGCAAAATACCAGTCACTATTCCGTCTGAACAAGTATTGTGTAATTTTGATACTTTATGTAAGCCATTATTCGAAATGATACTTTCTAATCAGAAAGAAAATATTAAGCTTGCAAATCTACGTGATACTTTACTACCAAAACTGATGTCCGGTGAGCTTGATGTATCGGACATCGACCTTTAAGCCGCTAAATTATTGTTTAGTTTTTTAGAAAAGGAAAAAGATATGATTCAACAATTTGATCTATTTCAATCACACAACATCAAAGGGTTTTCGTCTGAAAGTAATTTTGATGAATCTGTAAATAAAAAAATCGTGTATCATTACACTTCACCAAAAGCCTTTTTATCCATACTGGAAAATAAGCAAGTATGGTTTACTGATGTCAGATATATGAATGATAAATCCGAAGGAAAATTCATTGTGAAGTTGTTAGTGGAATTTATTGAAAAGCATTATAATGATTATCCTAATTTTTGCAATGCAACAAATGAACTCCTCAAAGGAAACAACTTTGAAGATTTAAAAGATATGAAAGAAGAAAATATCAAATATACTGATATAAGTGGGCTTAAATACATAGCTCAGAGGCATTTTTTGTTTTGCCTCAGCACAGGACCAGACTTATTGAATATGTGGAACTATTATGTCTATAACAACACTTATCAAGGATATAATATAGGTTTTAATCCTGTATCATTTTTGAAGTCCTTTGATGTGGATATTAAAGATAATAAAATAAACTCTTTTAGTGTAAACTATGGACAAATAATATATGATTATAAAAAACAAGAAGATGAAATAATACATTTCGCCGCCAAATTAGAAGAAAACTTCAACAAAAAAAATAATGCTCTTGGATATATGATGATTGAAATAAGAAATTATATAGAAACACAGGGATACTTTTACAAAAGCAAGGCTTTTGAAGCAGAAAATGAATTTCGTGTGATGATCACTATTGCGGACAAAAGAGTTCCCACGCAAAAAAAAGATGCTCAAAAATACAGTGGAATACATAACAAGAAAATTTGTGAAAATGTGTGTATTAAAAATGGACTCATAGTTCCATACCTAAGTGTAGATTTCCCTGTTGAAGCCATTAAAAGAGTTACGATGTCTCCTATTACGGAGACAGAAATCACGAAATCAGGTATAAAGGAGTTTTTCAGGATAAACAATATTCCGACATCTATACCAGTTTACCAATCGAAAATCCCGATAAGATATTAATCAAACTTTCTGTGGGTGGCAGAGTATTCAATTGAGAATCACCGCCCCATAGTCGTTCTCTAAGAATAAAAAGGAGAATTGACTGTGAAACAAGATTTAATCAAAGATGTTATTCAGGGAATGTTGCCTTACCTGAACAATGCACAAAATGAAAAATTGCAAGAGGTGTTGAAATATACCCTTGCAAAGTATGAGGTAACAGAAAATCAAAACAAAGAGAAATACTCGGAGCTAAACTTCGTAGAACTGTTCCTATCGGCGAAGCGAATTGAGGGCTGCTCCGAGAAATCTCTTAAATACTACAAGGCGACTATCGAAGCTATGCTTTGTGAACTTCAAAAAGATGTCAAACACATAGTTACAGACGACATCAGAGGATACCTGACGGAATATCAGGAAAAGAAGAAATCAAGCAAAGTAACGATAGACAATATCCGCCGAATTCTCTCCAGCTTCTTCTCTTGGCTGGAGGACGAGGATTACATACTGAAAAGTCCGGTAAGACGCATACACAGAGTAAAAACCGGCACGAATATCAAGGAGACATACTCCGATGAAGCGTTAGAGCTGATGAGGGATAACTGCACAGAACTTCGAGACTTGGCAATTATTGATATGCTTGCTTCAACAGGTATGCGTGTCGGCGAAATGGTACTGCTTAATCGAAATGATATTGATTTCAACGAGAGAGAATGTATCGTGTTCGGTAAAGGCAGTAAGGAACGAGTGGTCTATTTTGACGCTCGTACAAAGATACATTTGCAGAACTATTTGGAGAGCAGGACGGACGATAATCCGGCGCTGTTTGTGTCGTTGAAATCACCACACGAAAGGCTGAAAATCGGCGGTATAGAAACAAGACTCAGAGAATTTGGAAAACAATTAGGACTGCACAAGGTACACCCGCATAAGTTCAGGCGTACACTTGCAACTATGGCAATAGATAAAGGAATGCCCATTGAGCAGTTACAGCAACTCTTGGGGCATAGAAAGATAGATACGACCTTGCAGTACGCAATGGTAAAACAAAGCAATGTAAAAATTGCTCATCGAAAATACATTGGATAGAGAGGAAAAGATTATGGCTGAATGGTTGAAGACTTCACTGATAGATATAGTGGAACTTATCGGTGGTGGTACTCCAAAAACATCTAAAGCAGAGTATTGGGGAGGAAATATTAACTGGTTATCCGTTAAAGATTTTAACAATGAAAACCGATATGTCTATTCCACAGAAAAAACTATTACAGAAGAAGGGCTTAATAACAGCTCAACAAAATTACTCAGGAAAGATGACATCATCATTTCAGCCAGAGGGACTGTTGGAGAACTGGCTATGATACCGTTCCCGATGGCTTTTAATCAGTCTTGCTATGGTATAAGAGCTAAAGACGGCATTAATAGCACCTTTTTGTATTACTTGATAAAACACAGTGTGAGAAAGCTAAAAGCAATGACTCACGGTTCAGTATTCGATACGATTACGAGGAATACTTTCGCAAATATTGAGGTTTCTATACCGAATATTGAAACGCAACAGCGTGTAGCCAAAATGTTAGCTGATATTGATGATAAAGTTGAGAACAATCAGAGAATAAACAATAATTTAGCGGCTTAAATCTCGATGTCAGAGACATCAAGTTCGCCTGACATCAAACGAGGTAAAATGGTATCTCGTGTTCTCGTTAATGCTTGATTCTCCGTATTGTTTTCGTCGATAAGTTCAAACATAGGTTTAACGATTTGATGAAACTGCTCCAATAAATCATCAGGGGGCAAAAATATCGAAAGATTCTTAAAGTCAGTTTTGTTAAACTTTGGTTGAGCAGAACCACCTTTAATTCCCTGAATTAGCGATTGCCCATATAACCACTTGAACCAAATGTAAAGATAGTAACGCAGATTTTCTTGTTCAGGGCGAAGCATTATTATGTTGTTTCCAAGTGTCATTGGCTTATCTAACTTGGGACACAAGAATACACTTCCAACATCTCCAACATTTGAGATGATGATTTCTCCTCCATACAATGTTGATTTTGAGAGGAAGTTATATGAATGTTCATCTACAAATACCTCAAATTTTCCAGATTTCAAATCGGTATTGCGTATGAAATATGCATAGTTTGGTTCTTGATATAAGGTAACATTCGCTTTAAGTGATGCAAAACTTCCATTAGCAACATAATCAGTTACAACTAATGGCAGTTCTCCATTTTTAAGCAACTTGAATGATTCAGGTACTAATCCAAATCGGGTCTCAAGCATATTTTTTGAAGAATTATCAAATTCAATAAACCATTTTTTGAATAGAAGAACAGCTTGTTGCTCTAAATTATTGTTTATAATAAAAAGAAAGGATTTTAATTATGGCTATTAACTTAACTATCGAACAAGTAAAAGTATTACTTAAGAAGTCAGGACAAACTATTTCGCAGGAAAATCGTACAGGAAATAATCTTGGAACAGTATTAAAACTTGCTAATGGATGTAATGTGAATTGCTGGGATAAGGGAACGGTAAACTGTCAAGGTAAAAATGCATCTGAAATTGAAAAATTATTATCTGCGCCAACAACAGGCATACCACAAAATAACAAAGTTTTTGTAGTTTACGGACACGATAAAAATACAAGAACACAATTGGAAGCAATGCTTCGCAGATGGGATTTGGAACCGCTAATTATAGACCAACTTCCATCGGACGGAAGCACCATAATTGAAAAACTTGAAAAATATACAAATCAAGCTGATTTTGGTATAGTGCTTGCTACACCTGATGATATCGGATATGCAAAAAATAATGAAACTAACAAGAAGTATCGCGTAAGACAAAATGTTGTTTTAGAATTGGGAATGTTGCTTGCAACCAAAGGACGCTCTAAAGTAGCCATTTTATTATCGCAAGTTGAAGATATGGAAGCACCTTCAGATATTAATGGTCTTATATATATACCATTTAAGGATAATGTTGAAGATGCGGCTCTTTCATTGGCAAAAGAAATGAATAGGAATGGTTATACAATAGAAATAGCCAAACTATAAAAAAGGAGAAACGAAAATGCCGGGATTATATACCGAAGCCGATTATGAGAACTCAATAATTGAACTGTTTAGGAATGATTTGGGATATGAGTATGCGTATGGTCCCGATATAGAAAGGGATTTTTACAGCCCGTTATATGAGGAAGTTTTGATTGACTCTCTGTATCGTTTGAACAGAGGACTGCCTGATGATGCTATTCAGGATGCTATGTTTAAACTCAAAAATTTTGAAAATGGAGAGCTTGTGCATAAAAACGCTGTCTTTATGGACTATCTGCAAAACGGCATTCCTGTTAGGTATTTTGTTGACGGTGAGGAATGCTCCTCTATCGTCTATCTCGTTGACTACAAAAATCCCGACAATAACTCCTTTATCGTTGCTAATCAATGGACTTTCATTGAAAACAGCAATAAACGCCCTGATGTAATTCTCTTTTTGAACGGCTTGCCGGTAGTTTTAGTTGAGCTAAAATCTCCCTCTCGTGAAGAAACGGACGCTTCCGAAGCGTACAGGCAGCTCCGTAATTATATGCAGGAAATCCCGTCAATGTTTGTATATAACGCCATCTGTGTTATGAGCGACCAGTTGACATCCAAAGCGGGTACGATCACCTCCGGTGAAGACCGCTTTATGGAGTGGAAAACAAAAGATGGCGACTATGAAAACACACAGTATGCCCAGTTTGATACTTTCTTTGAGGGTATGTTCCAAAAGGAAAGACTGCTGGATATTATTAAAAACTTTATCTGCTTTTCTAATGAGGGTATCAATTTATTCAAAATTCTTGCAGGATACCACCAGTATTTTGCGGTCAGAAAAGCAATTGAATCCACAAAGCACGCTACCGTTACCGACGGTAAGGGCGGCGTATTTTGGCATACACAAGGAAGCGGAAAGTCGCTGTCTATGGTGTTTTATGCCCACTTATTACAGCAAGCATTAGATAGCCCGACTATTGTTGTAATTACCGACAGAAACGACCTTGATGATCAGCTTTACGGTCAATTTGCAAAGTGCAAAGACTTTTTGAGGCAAGAGCCGGTACACGCTACTTGCAGAAAGCTGACAGAAACTTCGGGTAAAAATGATGTCGGATTAAAGGACTGGTTGGACGGCAGACAGGCAAACGGCATTATTTTTACCACTATGCAAAAGTTTGAGGAGTCGCACGAAGCGTTATCCGAACGCCACAACATCGTTGTTATGGCAGACGAAGCGCACCGTGGACAATACGGACTGACAGAAACCGTGGACGCTAAGACCGGTAAGGTTAAAATAGGAACTGCTCGTATTATTCGTAATACACTTCCTAATGCTACATATATCGGCTTTACAGGCACGCCTATTTCTTCAAAAGACCGCAGCACCCGTGAGGTATTCGGTGACTATATTGACATTTACGATATGACTCAGGCGGTTGAGGACGGAGCAACCCGCCCTGTCTATTACGAAAGCCGTGTAATTAAGCTCAATCTCGATGAAGCAACGCTACGGATGATTGATACCGAGTATGATATTATGTCCGCCAATGCCGATGAAGAAGTTATCGAAAAGAGCAAGCGTGAACTCGGTCAGATGGAAGCAATCCTCGGCAATGATAACACCATCAATTCGCTAGTAAGCGATATACTCGACCACTACGAGAACAACAGAGAAAACCTGCTGACAGGTAAAGCAATGATTGTTGCTTATTCTCGCCCTATCGCTATGAAGATTTACAAGCGTATCTTAGAACTTCGTCCTGCTTGGACAGAAAAGGTTGCAGTTGTTATGACTTCCGGCAACAATGACCCGGAAGAATGGCGAGAAATAATCGGAAACAAGCACCACAAAAACGAGCTTGCAAAGAAATTTAAGGACAACAACAGTCCGCTTAAAATTGCGATTGTTGTTGATATGTGGCTGACCGGATTTGATGTGCCGTCTCTTGCCACAATGTATGTTTACAAGCCTATGTCCGGACACAATCTTATGCAGGCTATCGCCCGTGTAAACCGTGTGTTTCGTGATAAAGAAGGAGGTCTTGTTGTTGACTATGTCGGAATTGCAACCGCTTTGAAGCATGCAATGAACGACTACACCTCCCGTGATAAAAAGAACTATGGCGATACCAATGTAGCAAAGGTTGCATATCCTGAATTTCTTAAGAAGTTAGATGTGTGCCGAGATAAATTTCACGGATACGATTACTCCAAGTTCAAAAACGGAACAGACCTTGAAAGAGCAAAAACAATCAGCGGTGCTGTCAACTTTATTATGGGCAGAGAAAAGGTTGATGATAAAGACTCTTTCGTAAAAGAAGCCCTTATGCTTCATCAGGCATTATCTCTCTGTTCTTCTTTGGTTGATGAGGACAGCAGATTTGAAGCGGCGTTCTTTGAGTCTGTGCGTGTACTGGTTCTCAGATTGACGAATACCGGTGTGGACAAAAAGATTTCTCTGCCGGAAATGAACGCAAGAATAAACGAGCTTTTGAAGCAGAGTATCAAAAGCAACGGAGTTATCAATCTTTTCTCGGATATTAAGGAAGAATTTTCTTTGTTTGACCCGAAATTCCTTGAAGAAGTTGCCAATATGAAAGAGAAGAATCTTGCGGTTGAGTTGCTAAAAAAACTTATTGCAGAACAGGTTTCAGTATATCGAAGAACTAATGTGGTTAAATCCGAGAAATTCAGCGAGATTATGCAGCGTTCGCTCAATGCATATTTGAACGGTATGCTGACCAATGAAGAAGTCATTGAAGAAATGCTGAAGCTGGCAAAGCAAATTGCGACAGCGCAAAAAGAGGGCGAAGAACTCGGACTTACTGCTGATGAGCTTGCCTTCTATGATGCTTTGACTAAGCCACAGGCAATTAAAGATTTTTACGAAAATGACGAGTTAATTGCAATTACAAAAGAACTTGCCGATACTCTCCGCAAAAACAAGACGATTGATTGGCAAAAACGAGAGTCCGCAAGAGCAAAAATGCGTATGCTTATCAAAAAGCTCCTGAAAAAGCACAAGTATCCGCCGGAGGGTATGGACGATGCAGTTCAAACCGTTATGACTCAGTGCGAACTTTGGACTGATAATGTAATGGAAGTGTAAACAGACATAAAAGTAAGCCCCAATTTACAAAAAATAGGTAATAGAGGCTCTATGTCAATAGTTGGGGTAAATCCACTAAAATGAAATAGATTAGATAGACAAGTGATAGTATTATGCTATCACTTGTTTTTGTTGTATAACTAAAACCCCCGATTGTATCGGGGGTTCAAAAAAGCTTTAGCGATGAGTATAAAAAA
>ERZ1031557.245-NODE-245-length-10757-cov-4.623809_pt1 | contig 10757 bp, 12 predicted proteins | sample MGYA00518175_ERZ1031557 | MGnify/ENA primary metagenome ERZ1031557 (study PRJEB33719, sample SAMN04261169) | wastewater metagenome | biome: rural village; feature: human; material: feces | host: Homo sapiens | place: El Salvador | collected 2014-01-14 ... | reverse complement strand
GTACTCTCTCCCCCCGGGAAAGTGGCTTTGCGATGGGCGCAGCATTTCTGCTGAGAGCGCTTCACCCCGACGCTCTTCCCATGAATAAACTCGTCTTATTGTATACTAACAGCCGGATAGTTTCAATGATAAGCCTGAAAGCGAAGACCCATCCTGATCCCCAATCCTCTGCCCACCCACATGCAAAAACCGCCAAACGAGAAAATGTCGCTTGGCAGTTCCACCATTCCGGTCACTTATCTCTTATTTGACTTCAGCTTCGTAACGGGCAAGAGTGAAGCAAAGGTCAGACAGACGATTCAGGTAGCGGATATCCACTTCATGCACCTCTTCCTCTTCGGAAAGACGCCACATGTCACGTTCTGCGCGTCGAACAACAGTACGCGCCACATCAAGGAAGCTGGCGCTCTGGGTATCCCCCGGCACCAGGAAATGATCAAGTGGTGCCAGCTCATCCGTATAGGTATCGATGATCTGTTCCAGCTTCGTCACATGATCCGGCGTAATGTTTGCTTCTTTGCCGACGCTCGCTACATCCGCCATCAAAAGCCACAGTTCTTTCTGCAGCGCATAGATCGTTTCCTTGACATTATCATGGGTCGCAAAAGCACGCGCCTCGCCCAGCACAGAATCTACTTCATCAATGGTGCCATAGGTTTCTACACGCTGACAGCCTTTCGATACGCGTTCTCCTGTGTAGAGAGAGGTCTTGCCCTTGTCACCCGTTCTTGTATATACCTTTGCCATTTGAATCCTCCTTATTATTAAATGAGAGAATTATGAAAATATAGGCTTTCCTGATTCCATTATATCGCATGCCGGGGAAGGGTTCAAGGTTCAGAAAATGCGACATCAAAGTTTCCTTAGCACATCTTAATAAAAAGAGCAGCTGACACATCAGCTGCTCTTTTGTAGTGTTTCTCACATCGCATCATAGATATCTGCGACTGCATCATATTCATCATCCGTCGGAGGGACGTATTCTGCTTCCCCATTTTCATCGGTATCGATGCGTGCCAGAATGATATCCGGCTCTTCTTCATCATCTTCTGATGTCGGAATGGAGACCAGGACGGCAAATTCTTTTCCCTGAAAAGGAATGACCACGTCCTGTGCATAATCTCTTTCATCACCATCCGGACCGGTAATGGTGATAATGATCGCTTCTTCTTTTTTCTCTGCCATGGGCTTATCCTCTATTTTTAAAAGCCAGGTGCTGGAGATAGCCCTCCAGGATCACCACAGCGGCCATTTTATCGATGACTTTTTTACGCTTCTTTCGGCTGACATCTGCGGCGATGAGCTGTTTCTGCGCCATCACCGTCGTCAGACGTTCATCCCAGAAGTGATAAGGAATATCGGGGAAGGCAGCCACAAGCTCAGCAGCGAATTCCTCTGTCCGTTCAGCACGCATGCCTTTCGTACCATTCATATTAAGCGGCATGCCAAGGACGAATTCTTCGACCTTGTATTCATCCGTCAGCTGACGAAGCCGTTCAAAATCTTTTTCCCTCGTCGTATGACGGATGGTTTCCAGTCCCTGCGCCGTCCAGCCGAAAAGATCACTCACCGCGACGCCGATGGTCTGGGATCCTACATCAAGACTCATGATCCGCATATCAGAGTCCTTTGTGCTTTACATAGAAACGAACCAGTTCTTCCACCAGTTCATCTCTTTCGATGCCGGAGATCAGACGTCTTGCATCATGACGGCTGGTGATATAGGTCGGTTCACCGGAAACCAGGTATCCCACCAGCTGCACGGTCGGATTGTGTCCGGCTTCTTTCAAAGCACTGTACACCTCCTGCATGATCATGGCAGCCTGGCGATTCTCGCCTTCATCGACATTCGTATTGAATAAAATCGTTTCATCAGAAACTGACATGGGTATACCTCCTTTGACAGTTCAGTCCACGAGAAAAGGGAAAGGAAAACAGGTGCAGCAGGTTTCAATGGTTCTCAAGATTCAATGGGATGCAGTGTTCTCCAACCTTGGACGGATGCCGTATCCTCGCTCTTGCAGTTCCACGACGTCCTCCTTATTTTTGCGTAGTGCCTCTCATCGAATCCTGTGAGCCTTCTAGGCCTGATACATCCACTTTGGCTATAAGGCCAAAAGGAGCTCCTTCAAGCCTGATTCCTTTATTGGATCATTTCTGCGATAGCTTTCACGCCTTCAGCGATAGATTCATTGATCTTGGACGGATCCTTGCCGCCTGCCTGTGCGACAGCCGGCTTGCCGCCGCCACCACCACAGCAGATTTTAGCAGCTTTGGAAATGACTTTGCCCATATGGACACCTGCCTTGATGGCTTCCGGAGAAGCCATACCGACGAGGTTCACTTTGTCACCGCAAACTGCACCGAGCAGGAAGCAACCGCCAGAGAGCTTAGCTTTCGCTACGTCAGCTGCTTTTCTGAGCTCATCCATATTACCTGCATGAACGATAGCGCCAAAGAACGGTACGCCATTCTTTTCCTGCACATCTTTCATCAGATCGCCCAATTCATTCTTGGCCTGCTGCTGTTTCAGGCTGTCGAGTTCACGCTCCAGATCTTTCATCTGTGCCAGCGTCTTTTCGATCTTTTCTGCAAGCTGTTCCGGTTTGCCCTTCAAGAGAGCCGCTGCCTCGCGGAGAAGTGCTCTGTCCTTCTTCATGTCTTCATAGGAGGCTTTCCCCGTGACAGCTTCGATACGTCGAATACCTGAGCCAATGCCGCCTTCAGAAAGCAGACGGAAGGAACCGATCTCTCCGACATTCTTTACATGACTGCCGCCGCAGAGCTCCTTGCTGTAGCCGGGAATGCTGACAACACGGACAACGTCACCATATTTTTCACCAAAGAGCGCCATAGCACCGGATTTCTTCGCTTCTTCGATCGGCATTTCACGGATATCGACAGGTGTCGCTTTGAGGATTTCCTCATTAACGATCTGTTCAACGGCAGCGAGCTGCTTTTCAGAAAGCGGTTCCGGCCATGTGAAGTCGAAGCGCAGACGGTCAGGAAGAACGAGAGAGCCGGCCTGATTCACCTGATCGCCAAGTACGCGGCGAAGTGCAGCCTGCAGCATATGTGTGCCCGTATGGTTTCTCGCAATGTCTTCTCTTCTGACGCGGTCAACTGTGACAGTGACCGTTTCCCCTTCACGGATGATGCCTTCAGAAACGGTACCGATGACATAGACGATACCATCTGGCAACTTCTTCGTGTCTTCGACCTGAATGGTACCCTCTTCGCCAACGATGGTGCCGGAATCACCGATCTGTCCGCCGCCTTCTGCATGGAACGGGTTGTTCTTGAGGACTACAGTGACTTCGGTGCCGTCTGCTGCAGAGACGATCTCTTTGCCATCCTGACCAAGAAGGAGCAGCTTCGTTTCGCCATCTTTGTCTTCCGTGGTGAGCTCTTTTGCATCGAGTTTTGTGGTATCCGGTGTAGCGACTTTCGCAGAGACTTTCGCACGCGCAGCTCTTGCTCTTTCCTTCTGCTCAGCCATGGCCGCTTCGAAACCTTTCTCATCGATGGTGAGGCCCTGTTCCTTGGCGATCTCATCGGTCAGTTCCCATGGGAAGCCATAGGTATCATAAAGTTTGAAAACCTGATCACCGGAAAGAATGGTCTGCTGCTTTTTCTTCGTATCTTCCAGCATTTCAGAAAGCAGGTCGCAGCCTGCATTCAGCGTGGTATGGAAGCGTTCTTCTTCGACGCCGGCGACTTTCTTAATGAAAGCCTGCTTATCAACAAGTTCCGGATAGGCCGGCTTCATCATCTGAATGACGACATCGATCATCTGACCCATGAAGGCATCCTGAATGCCCAGAAGCTTGCCAAAACGTACGGCACGGCGCAGTACACGGCGGAGGACATAGCCTCTGCCTTCATTCGACGGAAGGATGCCGTCAGCGATCATATTCGTGATAGCACGCGCATGGTCAGAAATGACCTTCAGTGCCACATCACCCTCGGCACTCTGTCCATAGGATACGCCGGAAAGCTTCGAAGCTTCTTCAATGATCGGGAAAAACAGGTCGGTTTCAAAGTTATTCTTTTTCTTCTGAAGAACGGCAGCCAAACGTTCCAGACCTGCACCGGTATCGATGTTCTTCTTGGCAAGCGGCAGGTAGGAACCATCCTTCTGGCGGTCGTACTGGGAGAATACAAGGTTCCAGATCTCAAGGAAACGATCTCCGTCTCCCCCCATCTGGTTTTCCGGATCCGTGCCGAATTCTTCGCCCTGATCAAAGAAAATTTCAGAGTCTGGGCCGCATGGACCTTCCCCGATTTCCCAGAAGTTATCGGAAAGCGGATAGATATGGTTTTCCGGCAGGCCGATCATTTTGTGCCAGTAGTCATGCGCTTCATTGTCATCGGGATAAATGGTGACGTAGAGGCGGGACTGATCGAGCTTCAGGACTTCGGTCAAGAATTCCCATGCCCAGGAAATCGCTTCCTTCTTGAAATAATCGCCAAAGGAGAAATTCCCCAGCATTTCAAAGAAAGTATGATGGCGTGCGGTACGGCCTACGTTTTCAATATCTCCGGTACGGATACATTTCTGGCTGGTCGTCACTCTGTGTTTCGGTGGTTCTACCTTGCCGGTGAAGTACGGCTTCAGTGGCGCCATGCCGGCACCGATCAAGAGAAGACTGGGGTCATCCTTTGGAATCAAGGAGAAACTCTTCAGTCTCAGATGGTCTTTTTTATTTTCAAAAAACGAAAGATAATTTTCGCGAATGTCATTGCCTTTCATGATAAACCCCCTTAGTGATTCTTAAAGTATTTCTACATTATACTTGACTTGGGCAAGGCATGCAAATTTTTTTAAGAGGGACCACGGATTCTGCGGGTCCTGTAAAAGTGGTGCGCCGCAAAACACGATGAACCCGGAAGCAGGAATGCAGGATGACCAACCTGCAGGGATCAGATTCGAAGGAAATCCAGGAGAAGCTGCCCGCACAACGGGTCAACCCCAAGCCAAGCAAAAAACCGCAGTCTTGCTGCGGCTTTCGTATTCCTTATTTCTGAAGCAGTCCGTTGATGGCGATACTCGGACGGCCTTTTCTCATCTCTATGTCCGCATCGACATCAAAGACTTCCGCGATAGCTTCATGAGTCATGACCTCCATCGGTGATCCCGAGCGTTCGATGACGCCATTCTCAAGGACGAGAAGGTCTGTCGAATAGCGGATAGCCTGATTGATTTCATGTAAGACCATGACGACGGTCAGATTCTCTTCATGGTTCAGCTTTGAAACAAGCTCCATGACTTCAAGCTGGTGACAAATATCCAGATACGTAGTCGGTTCATCCAGGATGAGGATCTTCGGCTCCTGTGCAAGTGCCATCGCGATCCACACGCGCTGTCGTTCACCGCCGGAAAGGCTCGCTGCCAGGCGATCTTTCAGATGAAGCGTATTCGTCTTTCTCATGACCTCTTCCACGACTTCTCTGTCATGCGTGGAGACGCCCGACCACCAGTGCTGGTACGGATAGCGTCCGCAGGAAACGAGCTCCTCCGCTGTCATATCTTTCGGGATCTCATGAAACTGCGGCAGGAAGGCAACGACGCGTGAGAGTTCATCCGCTTTGTAGGCACCCAGGGGTTTACCCGCGATTTCCACGCTTCCTGTATCCGGCTTGAGATTTCCCGTCACTGCTTTCAGAAGCGTCGATTTCCCACAGCCATTCCGTCCAAGGAAGGTGACGATGCTGCCCTTTCTGATGAGGCCGCTTGCCCCTTTCAGTACCTTATGATCGCCGAAGGTCACATGAATGTCAGAAATTCGAATTGCAATATCACCCATCATGCGCTCCTCCTTAACAGATACAGGAAAAATGGAGCACCAAGAAAGGCCATGATGATGCCCGCAGGGATCTCTATCGGTGAGAAGAGGACACGTCCGAGCGTATCGCAGAAGACGAGTACCCCCGCCCCCAGGATAGCTGAACCGGGTACGACATACTTGTAGTCCGTCCCGACGATCAGGCGGACAATATGCGGCACAACAAGACCGACAAAACCGATAAGCCCCGCGATGCTGACCGCACCGGCAGCAAGAAGCGCTGCTACGGCTGTCATGGTGAAGCGGACTTTCTCGACAGGAAGGCCAAGCCCGCGCGCCGTCTCATCGCCAAGAGAGAGGATGGTGAGTGCCTTGCATCCGCAGATGGCAAAGACAAGCCCTAAGATCGTGTACGGGAAAAGAGACTCAACCTGCGGCCAGCTGCGTGCGGAAAGACCACCGACCATCCAGAGAAGCGCCCCCTGTACTTTATCCGAGTAGAAGACGAGCAGCGCCGAAATCCCACTCCCCAGAAATGCACTGACGGCAACACCTGCCAGAATGATACGGCTAGGCCGGATACCATTCTTCCACGCAAGAGCATACACCGCCGCTGCGGAAAGCATCGCACCGATGAAAGCCACTGGCGTCAGCAGAAGCGATGCCTCCGGCATGAAAATCAGCATAATAACCCCGGCAAGACCTGCGCCGGAAGAAACACCCACGATGCCTGGATCCGCCAGCGGGTTCTTCATCACCGCCTGCAGGATCGCTCCCGATACGGCGAGATTGGCCCCGACCAGCGCCCCTACGATATTTCGCGAGAATAGGATATTCCAGATGACCATTTCATCTGTCGTCTGGACATTTCCCATGAGCGTATGCAGGATCACCCCAAAGGAAATATCTGCAGATCCGAAAAGAAGACTTGCGATCATGGCAAAGACAGTGAATACGGCAAAGCAGCCAATGATCGCTACGCGCAGCGCTTTGCTCTTCCCTGTCTCATATTCGCCTTTTTTACTCATCCTTCCTCCTCATAGAACTATATGATAAGACTCACTATCTTTTATTATACCACGATTGTCTCCTCTTTTTTCAAATTTCAAAGTATTTTTAATCCAGCAGGAAAGTCTATGGCAGCGCCTTGTATAAAAGCCCTTATGCAAAACTGTTTCCGTCCCTGCATCGGCCTTCTTGAAAAGGCTCCCCTGTCACCTGTATACGGCATATCACGCTCTCTGCAAACGGAGAACGAGGGGCCTTACCTCATTTTTTCCATCTTCACGCGAAAGGCGATCTTTCTTGCGGTCATCATGCCATCAAAGTGAATGGTATAGGACTGCTCGGCTTCCTGTACCTCTTCCACAGTGCCTTCGCCAAAGACGCGATGGCGGATGCGATCGCCTGCCTTGAATCGAATCCCGGAAGACGCATCCTCACGCAGGCCTTCTTCCATGCGCTCGATATAGGAGAGACTTTCTGCTTTGTATTCGTCTGTCAGCGGCGGATCATAAAAAAGAGTGTCCGGATCAATATCGAAAACGAATCGGGACGGATAGCGGGGCGCACCATCGATCCCCCATCCGCCTGCTTCGGAGAGGTAGAGCCCTTTCTCAGCGCGAGTCAGAGCAACAAAAGCGAGCCGGCGCTCTTCTTCCATCGCCTGACGGGTGCGCGTCTTCCTTGATGGAAAAATGCCTTCATTCATACCGCAGAGAAAGACGTAGGGAAATTCCAGACCTTTCGCCGTATGAATGGTCATGAACTTCACCTTATCCTCCGAAGGCGATGTGTCCAGATTGGAGAAAAGGGCTGCATGTGCGAGATAGTCAGCGATGCCCGTCTCTTCGCCGGCGGTCATTTCATACTCGAAGACGGACTGCTTGAGTTCCGCAAGATTATCCAGACGCTCCTGGCTCCCCACGGTACGCATCATTTCCTCATAACCGCTCTCATCCAGTAAAGCAGAAAGGATCTCCGAAACGGGCCTCCCTTCCCTATCTTTGGAAAAGGTTTCGATGAGTTCAACAAAATCAGAAGCCCTTGTCCCTTTGAAGATCGGATCGTCCATGTGCGATGTGAGTGCTTCATAGAGAGTGATCCCCTGCTCCCGGGCAATCGTTTCCAAAAACTGCATGCGCTTAGGGCCCATGTTTCGTTTCGGGACATTCACGATGCGCCTGAAAGCCATATCATCCTTGTATGCAAGCATACGAAGATAGCAGAGGGCATCCTTGATCTCCATCCGCGAGAAAAACTGCGTCCCGCTGTACATGGTATAGGGGATCTTTTCTTTGAGGAGTGCTTCCTCAAGATTCCTTGTAACGTAGTGAGCCCGATAAAGAAGCGTCATGTCCTTGTAGGGAATGTGATGGTCATGAAGCATGTGTATTTCTTCGCAGATCCTTCGGGCTTCATCCTCTGCTGTTTTCAGATGGAAGCAGGTCACCTTCTGCCCGCTCGGCTGATGAGCGATGAGATCCTTCCTCATGCGATTCTGATTCTTTGAAATCAGTGAATTGGCCGCTGCAAGGATTTCCGGCGTCGATCGGTAGTTGTCATTCATCACGATCGTCTTCACGTCGGGGAAATGCTTGTCAAAGTCCAAGAGGAAGCGGATATTCGCCCCGCGCCAGGTGTAAATCGTCTGATCCGGATCACCCACGACGAAAAGATTCTTATGATAGCCAGCCAGCACATGCATCAGCTCGTACTGGAGCGGGTCGATATCCTGAAACTCGTCCACCATGATGTACTCGAGACGTGACTGCCACTTCCGACATATGTCTTCATGCTCTTCAAAAATATAAAGCGTGAACTTGATGAGGTCATTGTAGTCGAGGGCAAAGCATTTTTTCTCCTGATAAAGGTATCCGTAGAAAATGATGTCCTCCACATTGCTCGCCTTGTGGTATTTTTCGTAGAGTGTGGAGATCGGCATCGCGATCATATCCCGATAGTACTCCGGTTCAAAGACGCACTTCTTCATCTCGATCATGTCACGCGCTTTGGAAAAAGGCATATCACGCAGTGTCAGCTCCATTTCCTCATACACCATCGAGAGCATATCATCAATGTCTGCATTGTCGATCACCAGAAAGCTTTTCGGATACGACACAGCATAGCTGTCCTCCTGCAGGACTGACACGCAGAAGGAGTGGAAGGTGGAAATATAGCCCGTATCTTCATCTCCCGTCAGCTGATGGATACGCATCGCCATTTCCCGCGCGGCTTTATTCGTAAATGTCGCGCAGAGAATATGACCGGGAAGGATGCCAAGCTCATTCACAAGGTATGCGAATCGATGCGTCAAAGCGCGCGTCTTTCCGCTCCCTGCACCTGCGATCACACGCACCACACCCTCTGTCGTCGTCACAGCTTCTTTCTGCCGCTCATTGAGTCCTGCCAGTACATCCTGCATCGTTCTCTTCCTCCCTGCGAATGGTTTTCTCTATTGTAACATATAGGAGGAGGGTGGACTAACGACAGGGATCTCCCCTTTGACCGCCATAAAGAAACGCGGATGGCACCCTTTTCCTATGTCATCCGCGTTTCTTTATTCACTTTTTCTGACTTCCGTCCGATGGAGCTCACTGCCGTCAGGGAGGTAGCCTGTCAGTATGAGCGCATCCTCGCTGGCCTCAAGTACCACATAATTGTCTGTTTCCGGCTGCGGCGCCGTGTATTCATCGAGAGCATGCTCTTTCCAAAGTCCCGGATAACGAACATTGCCGGAAAGTCCAAGGATCACATACGCCGGCCCCTTCGGATTTCTCTTAAAATCATATACGTGACCGCGATCACGATAGGTATGAAGATGGGCGGAGAGTACCAGATCCACGCCTGTCTCATCGAAGATCGGCATGAAGGTCTGCCCTTCTTCAGAGAAGCCCTCCTTACGGGCCGGCCGCGAGGGATCGGCGAAGCTGTACTGGAAAGGATCCTTGTGCATCAGGACCACTTTCCATTTCTTTTTAGATTGCAGGATATCCTTTTTCGCCCAGACCTTTTCTTTTTCGTAGAGATCCGGTATCCATTCCTTTTCTTCGTAAAGCGATGTATCGAGTACCGTGAAATGAACATCGCCCCAGTCGAAAGAGTAGTAGTGATTCGCGAGCGCGCTGTCTCCATTCTGAGGCACGTTGAAATGTGATGTATAGCGCTTTGGGAGCATCATCTTCCAGTCAAGCGTGTACGCCTCGTGATTTCCAAGCGCCGGCACGAGCGGAATATCCGAAATGGTGGGCTCAACCGATTTCAGCCAGGTCTGCCACTGGTACTCATCCTCGCCATTGTCTACCATGTCCCCAAGATCGACGAAGAAATCCGCGTCCTTGTTCCGTGCCATCGCGCCTTTGAATAACTTCTCCCAGTCCGCATAGTCTGAGCTCTGTGAATCAGAGACAACGACCGCTTTGAAAGATTTGCCGTCATCGGTCTTCAGCGGATACCACTCGCTGACTGTGTCCCCTGTGCGCGTGCGATATTCGTAGTCTGTGCCCTTGGTCAGATTCGTGAGACGCACCGTGTAGAGATAGCTATCAGAGACACCGTTATTTCCTTTGTATGATCTCGACGTGGCTTTTTCAGAGGAGATCCCATCGCTCCCTTTTATGCGATACTCCAGCGTGCAGTCTTTCTCTGTCTTGAGCTGCCACATGATCGTGCGCTCTTTGGTATTATCCGCTGCCACGATCTGGCGCAAAGCCTGCGGCTGCATCGTCTGAATCACCGAAGAAGAAGCGGAAGAGCCTTCCTTTCCTGTGCTTCCCCCGCAGGCAGAGACTGCCAGCGCCAAAAGCGCAAGTGCTGCTCCAAAGCATGTTTTCCGGTATGTCATAGTTTTACAGTTCCTTCCTTCAGGGATCCTTGTTTTCCTGTTTTACTTTAGTATAAAGAGAATCGCTCTTCATCGCAAATACCTATCTTTTATCCATACCTATGCGCAAGGAGCATGGGGGAGCCACC
>ERZ1031557.243-NODE-243-length-10879-cov-5.276885_pt1 | contig 10879 bp, 9 predicted proteins | sample MGYA00518175_ERZ1031557 | MGnify/ENA primary metagenome ERZ1031557 (study PRJEB33719, sample SAMN04261169) | wastewater metagenome | biome: rural village; feature: human; material: feces | host: Homo sapiens | place: El Salvador | collected 2014-01-14 ... | reverse complement strand
GCAGCGGCGAACAGCAAAAACGCGCTGGAACAGTGCTTTAAAAAGGCGTTCGAAGAATGAGCACGAAAGGATGGTGTAACCCGCGGGACTTCTTGTTGACGAAAGTCGAGCGATTGACAGTGAAGATCTTCTTGTTGGTAGGAAGCGGAATAGGACCGTTCACCTTAGCACCAGTAGCCTTCACGGTGTCCACGATCTTAGCGGCTGACTTGTCAACCAGCATGTGATCGAATGATTTGAGTTTTATTCTGATTTTTTGACTCATATCAAAAATACTTAATTACGATTTAACACTTACTCGTCATCATCAGAGAGCTTGTAGCCGCTCTTCTCGATAACGTCCTTGGCCAGGTTGGCAGGGACCTCAGCGTAGTGGTCGAAAGTCATCGTGCTGGTCGCGCGGCCGGATGAGAGGGTTCTGAGAACTGTCACATAACCGAACTGCTCGGCGAGCGGAACGAAGGCCCTTACGATTCTCGCACCGTTGGCGGTGGAGTCCATAGCCTGGATCTGGCCGCGACGACGGTTGAGGTCACCCACGATGTCACCCATGTAGTCCTCTGGAGTAACAACCTCAAGGGACATGATAGGCTCAAGGAGAACAGGCTTAGCCTTCGGGCAGGCGTGGCGGAATGCCAGACGGCCGGCCATTTCGAATGAAAGCTGGTCTGAATCGACTGGGTGGTAAGAACCATCAAGCACGGTAACCTTCAGAGACTGAACCTCGTAACCAGCGAGAACACCGTTGGCCATAGCGGCCTTGAAGCCCTTCTCGATGCAAGGGATGAATTCCTTAGGAATATTACCACCCTTGACCTGATTGTCGAACTGAAGTCCGGTAACGCCTTCATCGGCAGGTCCGATCTCGACGATGATGTCAGCGAACTTACCACGACCACCGGTCTGCTTCTTGAAGACCTCACGGTGCTGTACTGTAGCGGTGATGGCCTCTTTGTAGTTAACCTGCGGAGCGCCCTGATTGATCTCGACACCGAACTCACGACGGAGACGGTCCACGATGATGTCAAGGTGAAGCTCACCCATTCCGCTGATGACTGTCTGGCCGGTCTCGTGGTCTGACCTTACGGTGAACGTAGGGTCCTCCTCAGCGAGCTTGCCGAGAGCGATGCCGAGCTTGTCCAGGTCGCCCTGGGTCTTAGGCTCGACAGCGATACCGATAACAGGATCAGGGAATTCCATCGATTCGAGCACAATCTGATGATCCTCGTTGCAGATGGTGTCTCCTGTACGGAGATCCTTGAATCCGACAGCGGCGCAGATGTCTCCGGCCTCGACGAACTCGATAGGGTTCTGATGGTTGGAGTGCATCTGGTACAGACGCGCGATTCTTTCCTTCTTTCCGGTGCGGACGTTATAGACATAAGTACCGGCGTCAACGCGTCCTGAATATACCCTCATGAAGGCGAGACGGCCGACGAACGGATCCGTGGCGATCTTGAACACGAGAGCGCAGAACGGCTGGGCTGCGTCAGGGAGAAGATCCTCTTCCTCACCGGTCTTAGGATCGGTACCTTTCACAACACCCTTGTCAAGCGGAGAAGGAAGGTAACGCATCACAGCGTCAAGGAGGAACTGCACACCCTTGTTCTTGAAAGAGGAACCGCAGCATGCTGGAACGATCTGCATAGAGATCGTACCCTTGCGAAGGGCGGCGATGATCTCCTCCTCGGTGAGGGAGTCAGGATTCTCGAAATACTTCTCCATGAGAGCCTCGTCGCATTCGGCGGCAGCCTCGACGAGCTTGTCTCTCCATTTCTCGACTTCTCCGGCCATGTCCTCCGGAACGTCCTTTATTTCATAGTTGACCAGTTCCTCACCGGAGTCATAGTAATATGCCTTGCGGGAAACGAGGTCGATGATGCCCTTGAACTTGTCCTCCGCTCCGATAGGGAGACAAATAGGAACAGCCTTGGCACCGAGTTTGGTGTAGATTTCCTCAACGCAAGCGAGGAAGTCAGCGCCGACACGGTCCATCTTGTTCACGTACGCGATCTTCGGAACGCCGTACTTGTCCGCCTGACGCCAAACAGTCTCTGACTGAGGCTGAACGCGTCCGACAGCGCAGAAAGTAGCGACAGTTCCGTCGAGCACACGGAGCGAACGCTCCACCTCAACGGTGAAGTCGACGTGACCCGGAGTGTCGATCAGGTTGATCTGATAAACGTGACCGTTGTAGTGCCAGAACGCTGTGGTGGCGGCGGAAGTGATGGTGATACCTCTCTCCTGCTCCTGAACCATCCAGTCCATTGTGGCAGCCCCTTCATGTACCTCACCGATCTTGTGAGTCTTTCCGGTGTAGTACAGAATACGCTCGGATGTGGTCGTCTTTCCGGCATCGATGTGGGCCATGATGCCGATGTTTCTTGTGTAAGTAAGATCTCTTTTAGCAGCCATCTGCGAATAAAATTAGAAACGGAAGTGGGCGAATGCCTTGTTGGCCTCAGCCATCTTGTGCATATCCTCTTTTCTCTTGAATGCACCACCTTCGTTATTGTAGGCGGCAACGATCTCTGCACAAAGTTTTTCTGCCATTGAGTGGCCGGAACGCTTGCGGGCGAAGTTGATCATATTCTTCATCGACAGCGAGACTTTCCTTTCCGGACGCAACTCAGTAGGCACCTGGAAGTTTGCACCTCCTACACGACGTGACTTCACCTCGATCTGAGGGGTAACGTTTTCGAGTGCCTTCCTCCAGATATCCAGAGGAGCCTTGTCAGAATCCTTCATCTTCTCGCCTACCATGTCAATGGCATCGTAAAAAATAGAATACGCGATACTCTTCTTCCCCTGCAACATAAGATTGTTCACGAAGCGGGTAACCTCGACATCGTGAAACTTAGGATCAGGAAGTAGAATCCTCTTTTTAGGCTTCGATTTTCTCATTGTGAGTAAAAATTAAAGGTGATAAAGATTAATGAAACGGACTACTTCTTAGCGGTCTTCTTCGGTCTCTTGGCTCCGTAGAGGGAACGGGACTGTGTCCTTCCTTCCACGCCAGCTGTGTCCAAAGCTCCTCTAAGGATGTGGTAACGCACACCAGGGAGATCCTTCACACGACCTCCGCGGACCAGCACAATGCTGTGCTCCTGAAGGTTGTGTCCCTCGCCCGGAATGTAGGCATTGACCTCTTTGGAGTTGGTAAGGCGTACCCTGGCGACCTTTCTCATCGCTGAGTTAGGCTTCTTAGGGGTCGTCGTGTAAACACGAAGACATACGCCCCTCTTCTGAGGACATGCGTCCAGCGCGCGTGACTTGCTCTGAGCGACAATGCTCACGCGTCCTTTGCGAACTAATTGTTGAATTGTAGGCATAAATGATTGTAAATCTAATATTTATGTTTCCCCCAAACATTTGGGGCTGCAAATTTACGGATAATTCTTCAATTTACAAAGCGGAATGCGAACAGATTCACCATTTTTCAGATGGTGAGAATCCGTAGGTCCGGAATGGTGCGGTAGCCTTGTCAGGTGGTCTTCCGGTAGCTCAGGACAGCCCAGGTGGTCGTGAACGCGCCCAGACTGGCAAGGCTCAGCAAGTCCGGCCACGTGTCCGCCAGCGTGCAGCCCTTCAGGACAATCGAGCGCATCGCGTCGGCGAAGTAGCGCAGCGGATTGGCATAGGTGATCGCCCGCGCCCATCCCGGCATCGACCGGATGGGTGTGAATATTCCGCTCATCAGCATGAACACCATACTGAAGAACCAGATGACGAACATGGCCTGGCGGGCATTGTCGCTGTAGTTGGAGATCAGCAGACCGAAAGAAGCCATGACCACGATGTGGGCGAATGTGAAGACCACTATGTCCAGCAGGCTTCCCCGGCAGCCATAGCCGAACACGGCATACGACAGGCCAAGACAGGAGAAGACCATGAAGAACGCCACGGCCACATAAGGGATCATCTTGCAGAGGATGAAGGCGGTCTTGCTCACCGGGGTCACGTTGATCTGCTCGATGGTGCCGCGTTCCTTCTCCGAGACGATGTTCAAGGCAGGAAGGAAGCCGCACATCATCGTGATGGCGATCACGATAAGCGCCGGAATCATGAAAGTCTTGTAGTCCAGGGACGGGTTGTAGAGATAGTTTTCCCGGGTGTCGAAACGGATTCCGGCTGCACCGCCCTGGGATTCCGCCCCCGAAACCGAGGCGACATATTCAGTGACAAAGGCGTTGAGGTACTGGGAGCCGATGCTTCCCCTGGTGCCGTTGACGGTGTTGACCTTGATCCCGACGGGAAGCGGGTCGTCGGTGCCTCTGTCCGACTCAAGGTAGCGGGCGAATCCGGAGGAGATGGTCAGAATGGCGTCAGCGCCGCCGCGGTCCATGACAGCCTGCGCGTCTGACGGAGACTCGGTCACCTCCCGGATCTTGAAATAGCCGGACGAGGCGCATTTCTCCGTAAGCAAGGCAGACTGGTCAGACTGGTCGCTGTCCACGATCACCAGACTAAAATTCCGCACCTCCATGTTCGCCGCGAAAGGAAAGACCAGAATGATCAAAAACGGGAAACAGAAAACCATTCTCGGCATTCCAGGATCCCTTAGGAATTGCTTGAACTCCTTCTTCAACAGATACTTCCAAACTTTCATCTCACAACCTTGTCTTGAAATTCTTGATACTTACAACCAACAGAAAGACCATCATGCCGGTCAGGACGGCGAACTCCTTGGCGACCGCCTCAAGGCCGGCTCCCTGGATCATTATCTTCTTCACCATGATGATGAACCACTTGGCAGGGATGATGTCGGAGAGCATCTGAAGAGCGACCGGCATGCTCTCGCACGGGAATATGATGCCGGACAGCATCATGGTCGGCATTGTCAGTCCCATACCGCACAGCAGCATCGCCGTCTGCTGTGTCTTGGAGAGGACCGACACAAGCAGTCCGAGTCCCAGTGACGAACCGACGAAAACAAGCGACACCAGAGACAGTAGTGTCAGGCTGCCATGGATCGGCACCCCCATGACAAAGTGGGCCAGAAGCAGGACGCTGACGAAATTGACGACCGACAGGGCAAGGTACGGAATCATCTTGGAAAGGATGATCCAGAACGGCTTGACCGGAGACACAAGGAGCAGCTCAAGCGTGCCGGTCTCCTTCTCCTTCACGATGGACACCGCCGTCATCATCGAGCAGATCAGCATCAGGATCAAGCCCATGACTCCCGGCACGAAATTGTAGGACGAGTTCATGGCCGGATTGTACATCAGCTGGACATTCGGCCTCATCGAAGCCTTAGGCTTCCCGGCAAGGCTCTCAGACAATGCCAGTTCCTCGCTTTGAAGCACTCCCTTGATGTAGCTGGTGACCACCTGGGCGGTGTTCGGATCGGAGCCGTCGCTCACAATGCGGACGCAGGCCTTACCTTCCGAGCCGGCCTTGCCGTCAAAGTCCGTCCCGAAGCAGAGCGCCGCGGCAGCCTTGCCTTTGCGGATCCTGTCCCGTGCCGGAGCGAAAGATCCGTGGATCTCGCCGACGGCGAGGTACTTGTTGCCCTCGATCCTGCTTATGACACTGCGTGCCAAAGGGTCACAGGCATCCCCGACCACATCGACGACGGCGTTGCTGACATCCGTGCTTATCGCGAAGCCGAACAGGATGATCTGCACAACCGGCATCACCAGAACGATCAGGGTGGTCCGGAGATCCCTGAATATGTGTCTGAACTCTTTCTGTATGAACGCTATTATCTCTCTCATGCCTCTCTCTCGGCCTTTCCGGCGATTTTTGTGAACACCTCATCCATGTCCTTGGCCCCGTAACGCTCCTTCAGGGCTGCCGGGGAATCCAGCGCCTCGATGCGCCCGTCCACCATCACGGAGACTCTGTCACAGTATTCAGCCTCATCCATGTAGTGCGTCGTGACAAAGACGGTGACACCCTTGGAGGCTGCCTTGTAGATCATTTCCCAGAAGTTCCTTCTCGTCACGGGATCCACACCGCCCGTCGGCTCGTCAAGAAACACTATCTCGGGATCATGCACCATCGCTATGCTGAAAGCGAGCTTCTGCTTCCATCCGAGCGGCATGTCCCTAACGAAGGAGTTACGGACATTCTCCATCGACAGAGCCTTCAGCATCTGGTCTGTCTTCTGGGCGATCCGCTTGCCGTCAAGCCCGTAGATGCCAGCGAAAAGCTCGATGTTCTCCCACACCTTCAGGTCGGGATAGAGGGAGAACTTCTGGCTCATGTAGCCGATGTGCCGCTTGATCTTCTCCTGCTCGTTGACGATGCTGTACCCCGCGACATCGCCCTGTCCGGATGTCGGACGGCTCAATCCGCAGAGAATGCGCATCGCCGTGGTCTTGCCGGCGCCGTTCGCGCCCAGAAAACCGAATATCTCCCCCTTGCACACTTCAAAGGAGATGTCATCCACCGCGGTGAAATCCCCGAACTTTTTGACCAGATGGGAGATGCACACAGTCTTTATGTCCTTGTCCACAACGTCAGGCAATTTAGGAATATTCAAAATAAACTTCCTGTCAAACGCGTTATTCCGCACCGGAGGAGCCTTCCGCGGCGGAAGAGGAAAGCCTGATGAAACAGTCCTCGATCCCCGGAGTCATCCTCCGCACGTCGCAACCTTCGATTCCGGCACTCCGAAGTGCCTCGGCGAGTCCGGTCTCATCCGGCCCGCCGTCGGTGACAGACACGTGGCACGCGCTGCCGAACGAGCTGCAATCCAGCACTCCCCTCACACCGCGCAGCGCGCCGAGCGTCTGGAACATGTTGCCGCCGCTCACTGAATATATCCGGTTCGGGAATCGGGAAATGATCTCCGCCGGACTGCCGAGTCCGATGACGCTGCCGTCAAGAATCATGGCGATGCGGTCACAAAGACTGGCCTCGTCCATGTAAGGAGTCGAGACCACTATCGTCACGCCCCTGTCCCTGATCTTTTTGAGCATAGCCCAGAACTCCTTGCGGCTCACGGCATCGACACCGGTGGTCGGCTCGTCAAGGAACAGCACCTCGGGATTGTGGACAAGGGCGCAGCAAAGCGCCAGCTTCTGCTTCATTCCTCCGGAAAGAGCGCTCGCCTTGCGGTCCTTGAACATCTCGATCTGTGAATATATTCCCTTGATGGTCTCGTAGTTCTCCTCGATGGTCGTGCCGAACATCGTGGCGTGGAACTTCAGGTTCTCCTCGACGGTAAGATCCTGATACAAGGCAAAATGCCCTGGCATATAGCCGATCCTTCCCCTTATCTCGCGATAGTCACGCACCACGTCCAGCCCGATCACCGTCGCGGAACCGGAGTCAGGGAGGGTCAGGGTGGTCAGAATCCTGAACAGGGTGGTCTTCCCCGCTCCGTCAGGGCCGATGAGGCCGAACAACTCACCTTTCCGGATGTTGAAGCTTATGTCCCTCAAGGCATTGACCGACTTGTAGGACTTGCTTACATCTTTAATCTCTATCGCAGTGTCTCTGTCCATGGCTACCTCCTCACATAGGCGTACATTCCAAGACGAAGGGTTCCGTCATTCGGCACGGCCACTTTGACGGCATAGACCAGATCCGCCCGCTCGTCACGGGTCTGGATGTTCTTAGGGGTGAACTCCGACTGTTCGGAGATCCAGATCACACGTCCCTGGATGCGCTTCGGAGAAGCGCTCCCGTCATCAGGAATCACGGTCACAGTGTCGTTCAGCTTCAAGCCGGACAACTGCGCCGAGGAGAAATACGCCCTGACGTACATCTGGTCCAGGTCGGCGACCTTGAAGAGCGGCTTGCCGAGAGTGACGAACTCTCCGGTCTCGGCGTAGCGTGTCAGCACAGTCCCGGAGACCGGAGCGACAATGCGGCATTTCGCAAGCTGGTCCTCAAGCCTGGCGAGCTGGATCTCATAGCCCTGGACCTCGGATCTCACGGAAGCGTTGCCACGCTCCCAGCTCTGGGTCTGTGCGGCGATCTGCGCCTTGAGGACGGCGATCTTGTCCGTGAGGTCATCCACCTGCTTGCGGGTGGTGGCGTTGCCTTCCAACAGTTTGGAGTACCTTTCGTACTCACTCTGAAGGTTTTCCAGCTGGCTGAGGTTCGGCTGGCCTTGCTTCTTGATGTCCACCAGCCTGGACGACGATCCGGCGATGCGCTCGCGCAGCTCCATTATCTGAAGGTAGGTCTGAACAGAGTCCAAGGCTCCGAGGAGCTGTCCCGCCGTCACCACCTCGCCTTCCTCCACAGCCATGGACAGGACACGTCCGGCATTCTCGGCGGACACGGTCACCTGAGTGGCGTCAACCTGACCGCATGCGTCATATTCAATGTTCTTTCCACATCCGGCGGCGACCAGGGCCAACGCCGCGAAAACAAGTCCGCTTTTCATATTCATAATCATTGTCATTGTACTCCAAGTGTTTGCCGCAGGTCAAGCAAGTCCATGATGTAGGTCACCTTGTGGACATTGTAGCTAAGGCGCGCCTTGAACTCCTCGTCCAGCAGGGAAAGATAGTCGTTGACCGCGATCACACCCTCCTTGTACTGCCTCTCGCCCGTCTCCCTGATGCTGCCGCGGAGGGAGATTATCTCCTCGTCGCGCCTGAGGACATCCTCGTCCTTCTCCACCTGGCTCCGTTTCTGGACAGCCTCCATCGAGGTGTTAAGCATGAAGGACTCGCGTGTCAGCTCAAGCCTGCGAAGATCCGAGTCCGACTTGCGCCGGTCGTTCCTGAGTGTGTAGAGCGCTCCGAAATCCCACTGGAGCCTGACACCGGCCACAAAGTACGGATCGAAACTACCGGAGAGCATGTTCAGTCCCGGACGGCCGTAGCCAGCCTGCAGGTTGAGGTTCAGACGCGGCCACAAAGAAGTGTTGAGCTGATCCTTCTGCGCCTGCAGCTGCACCGCCTGGGCATCATAGAGGGCAAGCTCCGGACGCTTGATCTCCATCGCCAGGTTGCTTTCCGGCTCCGGCTCGACAAGGGTCAGACCCGTCATGTCCTGCCCGGTAAGCAGACCCAGCATCCGCAGATAGGCCTTCCGGTCCGTCTCCAGGGCGGCCTGCTGCTGCTCGCAGGTAAGGATGTTCACCCGGATCTGGTCGAGATCCGATGGCCCGGCCATGCCGCCGTCCACCAATGTCTGTACCTCTTTCTGATTGCGGGAGAGGTTGGACACCAGCACGTTGTTCAGCTCTATCTGCTTGTCCAGCAAGATGATGCCAAGGTAGATCGACTGCACCTTCGAACGGATGGAGTACATGTTGACCTCCAATTGCCTACGCTTTACCTCGGCTCCCGCCTTGATCTGACGGCCTTTGGCCGCGGTCGCGCCTCCGTCCCAGATCTGCTGGGTGAGGTCGGCGGTCACTCCGTACTGGTCATGCGGAATGTCAAACTCGAAGCCCGGCATGTCAAAAGGCATCTCGACCACATCGGACTGCCAGGTCGCCTTGGCGGAAATGTTCAGCCGCGGCACCCAGGCAAGCGAGGCGTTCTTAAGATCATAACCCTGACAGGCGTCGATCAGCCCCTTCTCCTTGATCTGAGGATAGTTCTCGTAGGCCATCCTGACACATTGGTCAAGAGTGGTCTGTGAATACGCCTGTACGCAGACCAGCAACGCCAGAGCGAGTGTTTTCCATTTTAACTTCTTCATATTCATAGGATTGTCATATTATCACTTGAACAGGCGGCAGACAATCAGTTCCACAGCTTCCTTTTTGCGCGCCTCCAGATACTCAGCCCTGCGTGTGCCTTCCACTCCCAGCACATTGCTGACGAGAGGATCAAAGAAGAACGGAGCCGCACACACACTCACGATGTCGCCGATCAGTTCCTCGAACGTGATGTTCCGGATCCTCCCGTTCACGACTTCCGACTCCGTTCTTTTCCTGTGGGTGTCCAAGGCGGAGGACATGTAGCTTCCGACCTTCGACACGTAACTTTCCATCAGGTCAGGGCGCTCCTTCGCGACCTCAAGAAGCAGCGACAGCTGTCCGCTGTGGGCGCTGAAGAAGTCGAAGCAGATCTCCGTCGTCTTCCTGATAAGGTCGGGCTGGAATATGTCCGTCACCATTATCGACTTGAGACTCTGCAGGATCTCCTCCAAATAGGTATCAAACACCTTTAGGAATATCTGATCCTTCGTCCTGAAATAGTAGTGCAGCATGGCATGGGTGACACCGGCCTGCGCCGCTATCAGCGTCGTGGTGGCGCCTTTGAATCCTTTCTCGGCGAACAGCATCTCCGCCGCCTTCAGGATGTCCTGTTCCTTGTTTTCTTTTTTCGACATTGCCTTTGGATTAACAATATTGTTTAACATGGCTGTTAACACAGCAAAGATAGTGTTGTTTCTCAAACAATCAAAGATATTCCTGAAATATTTTCAAAAACGTTGCAATTCTCAAAAAATGGCTATCTTTACCTTATGAATAAGAGAAAGCGCATCATCACCGTTGCCGCCGTCCTGGCGGCTGTTTCTATGAATATGACCGCTCAGCCGGCCCAAAGAACCATCTGGAACGACGGATGGACGTTCACCAAGGACGGGGAAAGCCGTGTCCTTGACCTGCCTCATGACTGGGGTGTGGACGGGCCGTTCGTGCAGGAGTACCCTGGGGAGACCGGAAAACTGGCCTGGTGGGGCAAGGCGGAATATTCAAAGATTCTTTCCGTGACGGCGAAAGACCTTAGGTCGGGAAAGCGGTTCCTCCTCGATTTCGGCGGAGCGATGTCCTATGCCAAGGTCTTCTGCAACGGGAAGGCCGTCACCGAATGGCCGTACGGGTACGCCTCGTTCCGCGCGGATCTGACTCCGTTCGTCAAGGAGGGGGACAATCTGGTCAAGGTTACGCTGGACAATCCCGGGGAGTCCAGCAGATGGTATCCCGGAGGAGGAATCTACCGGAACGTGTACC
>ERZ1031557.239-NODE-239-length-10934-cov-8.318136_pt1 | contig 10934 bp, 9 predicted proteins | sample MGYA00518175_ERZ1031557 | MGnify/ENA primary metagenome ERZ1031557 (study PRJEB33719, sample SAMN04261169) | wastewater metagenome | biome: rural village; feature: human; material: feces | host: Homo sapiens | place: El Salvador | collected 2014-01-14 ... | reverse complement strand
GCGGGCGTTTCTGAGCCACTTTTTCACAGTTGGGGTCGTAAAGAAAAACGCCAGTTTTCCAACTGAACCAGAAAACTTTCCCAAGAGGGGCTCTCGCGTGAAAAAAGGCTTCCAAAAAGTCCGCAGACTTTTTGGAAGCCAAAATAAAAATAATTCTTCCTTGAATTATGCCCATAGCAGCGCGGAGGGCATTTCAAATCGTCCCGCGCTGCCGAAAAAAGAGTTTTATGCTCTCCGCACCTGCGGCAGCTGGCTGCGCTCGACGGCGGTAAAGGCGCTGTCCAGCACCAGTGCCAGCAGTGCGCCCAAGGCTATGTCAATGCAGCTGTGCTGCTTGAGCAGCACGGTGGAGCAGACGATGGAAACACACAGCACAGTGGCTGCGGGACGCATCCAGCGGCGGCGGGGCGCATCAAAAATGCGGCTGCGGTAGTACGCCAGCAGCAGCGTTACCGAGTTGAACACATGAATGGAGGGGCAGACGTTGGTGGCGGTGTCGGTGCGGTACAAAAAGCGCACCACCCGGGCAAAGATATCGCTGCCCGGGACCCAGTAGGGGCGCAGGTCCAGCGCCGTGGGCAGCACCGCGTAGCACGCCAGTGCAATGGTCATGCCGGAGAACAGCGGCAGACACAGCCGCCAGAAGTCCTCCCGCGGGGCCTTCCACAGCAGATAGAACAGGGTGAAGGGGATCCACACAAACCATGCAAAGTAGGGAATCACCGCGTATTTGCAGAAGGGGATCAGATCGTCCAGACGGCAGTGCACCAGAATGCTGCGCAGGGGGACGTTTGCCTCCAGATAGTGAAAAACGGAAAGATAAAATATAGTATACAGCGCCATGAACCCGACCGGGTGGCGCGCAAGCCAGCTGCGTTTCATAGAATAGCCTCCTTTTGCAGAAGAGCAGAACTCGATAGCATTGAGAAATTATACGCCCGAACGATGAAGATTGCAAGAACGAAAGGTGAAAACTTTGTCAAGCGCTGAAAAAATAATTTGTGAAACTTGTAAAAAAATACCGTCGCTCTTCTGTTGATAATACGAATCAGAGCGGCGGTTTCCTGCAAAAAGAAAAGATCCACCCCTTCACCGGTCTTTCACAGACCGGTGAAGGAATGGATGCCAGAGAAAACCCCTTCCGTCTTGCCGCTGCGCGGCAATCCACCTTCCCCAAGGGGACGGCTTATGGCAATGCCGGAAAGTTTCCGATTTTACGAAAGGCGTCCCCTTGGGGGAGCTGGCTTTGCGAAGCAAAGACTGAGGGGGTAACTATCAGATCACACTCTGCTCCAGCCAGCTGCCCCGGCGGAAGCGCAGGTAGAAGCACAGCGAGCGGAACACCCAGTCCAGATACATCCCCATCCAGATGCTCAGCAGCCCGCCGCCGAAGCACAGCACTGCCAGATAGCAGAAGCCCACCCGGAACGCCCACATGGACACGATGCTCACGGTCATGGTAAAGCGGGCGTCACCGGCAGCGCGCAGGATGTTGGGCAGGGTAAAGCTGGACGGCCACACGAACAGGGAAACGATGTTGAACCACACCATGATGTCCAGCGCCATGGCCTGCGCTTCCGGCGAGAGATTAAACAGGGACACCGCAAACCGGTTGGCGAAGAAGAAGGCCGACAGGTTCATCACCCACGCGCCGCAGTAGGCGGTCAGCATCAGGCGGCGGGAGTAGTACACAGCCTGCTCCTTTTCGCCCGCGCCCAGACACTGGCCTACCACGGTCAGGGCAGCCATGCCCACGGCGTTGGCGGGGATGTTCAAAAAGGTGGTGGTGGTATTGGCCACCGCGTTGGCGGCAATGGCTGCCGTGCCAAGGGTGGAGGTCAGGCTGGAGACCGACAGCTTGCCGATCTGGAACATGCCGTTCTCGATACCGGCGGGGATGCCCACCCGCAGGATGCGCCGGATCAGCCCGCCGTTCGGTGCCATCGCCCGCAGGCTGTCCACCCGCAGGGCACAGCCCGGCTTTTGCAGCAGATACAGCACCACTGCGCAGGCAATGGCGCGGGACACAAGGCTGGCCAGCGCCGCACCCATGACCCCCATGCCGAAGCCGTAGATCAGCACCGCGTTGCCGCCGATGTTCACCACGTTCATCACCAGACTGGACAGCATACTGATCTTGCTGTTGCCCTGCGCCCGGAACAGCGCCGCACCGGCGTTGTACAGGCCGATGAAGGGGTAACTCAGCGCCGAAAGCAGAAAATAGGTCTCGGCGTAGCGCATCACGTCCGCATCAATGGAGCCGAAGATGCCCCGCAGGATGGCGTGCCGCCCGCCGATGACCACCGCCGCCACCAGCACGCTGAAGCTGGACAGCACGAACAGGATCTGCGCCGCGGCCGCCTTGGCGTTTTTCGGCTCCTGATGGCCGATGTACTGGCTGGTGACCACCGCGCCGCCGGTAGCCAGTGCGCTCATGATCTGGATCATCAGGGTGTTGAAGCTGTCCACAAGGCTTACACCGGACACGGCGGCCTCGCCCACCGAGGACACCATCAGGGTGTCTGCCAGACCGATGGTCACGCTGAGCGCCTGCTCCGCGATCAGCGGCAGCAGCAGCGCCACCAGCGCCTGCCGTGGAAACAGGGGAGTGGATGTGAATTTGGACGATTTCATGCTGTCCTCCGTTGCAATGACAAAAAACGACTCGAATACTTCTATCATACAGCGGATGCTGTCGAAATGCAAGGGGTTGTATACAAGAAAGCGTCAAAAAGCAACAGTCTGCCGTGTTCAGCGCCCTTTACCCCCGGGCACAGTTGTGTTAAAATAAGGTTGCAGCCCGCCCCGCTGTGCAGGAGAGGGGCGCTGTCTTGGTAAATGATAAGATATATGATAAGAAGTTGAGGACCCATAAGGGGGTACAGTATGCAGCAAACTGCGCATAAGGTCGTTGTCATCGGGCACCGCAACCCGGACACCGACTCCATTTGCTCTGCCATTGCCTATGCAGAGCTGAAAAACAAGACCAGCGATCTGGTTTGCGAGGCCCGGCGTGCGGGCAAAATGAATCAGGAAACGGAATTTGTGCTGAAAAAGTTCGGGGTCACGCCGCCCCGGATGTGCACCGATGTCAACCCTAAAATTCGGGACGTAGATTACCGGCAGGTGCCCGGCATCCCCGGCTCCACCAGCCTGCGCAAGGCGTGGGAGATCATGCGCGACCAGAAGATCGACACCCTTCCTGTGACCAGCGAGGATGACGAATTGCAGGGCGTCATCACGGTGAAGGATATCGCCACCGCCAACATGGACCTGTTCGACACCGGCATCCTTGCCAAGAGCCGCACCAGCTACCGCAATATTCTGGAAACGCTGGGTGCCACCATGGTGGTGGGCAGCGAGGACGCAGAGTGCACCACCGGCCACATCCGCATTGGCACAGCCACCCCGGAAATGCTGGAAAGCAGCATGGAAAAGGGTGATATCGTCATCCTGACCAACCGCTACGAAAGCCAGCTTTGCGCCATCGAAAAGGAAGCTTCTCTCATCATCATCTGCAACGGCGCAAAGGTGGGCCGCACCATCCAGCATATCGCCGCCGAGACCGGCGTAGCCATCATGAGCGCCCCCTGCGATACCTACGCGGCGGCAAAGCTGATCAGCCAGTGCGCGCCCATCTCCTATTACATGACCCGGGATGATATCATGAAGTTCACCCTCGTCACCCCGGTGGCAGACGTCACCCGCGTGATGGCAAAGGTGCGCCACCGGTATTTCCCCATTCTGGACGCAGACGGCAAGTACTGCGGTATGATCAGCCGCCGCAACATCATCAACCTGCGTAAGCGCCGCATCATTCTGGTGGATCACAACGAAGCCACACAGGCGGTGGAGGGCTTCGATCAGGCTGAAATTCTGGAGATCATCGACCACCACCGCATCGGCAGTCTGGAGACCAGCGGCCCGGTGTACTTCCGCAACCAGCCGGTGGGCTGCACCGCTACCATCGTCACCCAGATGTACGATGAAAATGGCGTGACCATCCCGCAAAAGACCGCCGGTCTGCTGCTGGCTGCCATCCTTTCGGATACGCTGGTGTTCCGCAGCCCCACCTGCACCCCCATCGACGTGACCGCCGCCAAGCGTCTGGCAAAGCTCGCCGGGGTGGACATCAACGAGTTTGCCAACGAAATGTTTGAAGCCGGCGAAAAGCTGGACGGCAAGACCGCCGAGGAAGTGTTCTTGCAGGACTTCAAGGTGTTCATGTGCGGTGATATCCGCTTTGGCGTGGCGCAGGGCAGCTACATGACCCGCAAGAACCTGACCGCCGCCGAGGCGCTGCTGAAGCCGTATCTGGAAGAGGCACGCAACAAGCAGAATGTGGAGGACATCTATATGCTGCTGACCGACGTGCCCAAGGAGGAGAGCGTGGTCATCTGCAACGGGCGCTACGCCGCCGAGGTGCTGACGGATGGCTTCGACACCCAGCCCGCCGCCGATGACAGCTGGACGCTGCCGGGCGTGGTGAGCCGCAAAAAGCAGTTCATCCCCGCCCTGATGACCGCTTATCAGGAACTGTAAAGGGACACTGCCGTGTTTGATTTTCTTTCCAAAAAGGATCGCACCCCGCCCGCACTGCCGGAAGGCACGGAGCGGCGGCGCTACATCATCACCGGACAGGTGCAGGGAGTGGGTTTCCGCTACCGGGCGCGGTACGCCGCGCAGACCCTTGACCTGACCGGCTGGGTGCAGAACGAGGACGATGGCAGCGTGACGCTGGAAGTGCAGGGCGACCCTGACAAATTCATCTCCCTGTTCGCCATGATCCAGAAAAGCGACTATATCCAGATCACCGGCATCCGCAGCAAGAATATCCCGCCCGACCCGTGGGAGCGCGGGTTCTCGGTGAAGGGATATTAAGGAACTGAATAGAAACAGAGCGCCTGACACCGCAGTGTCAGGCGCTCTGTTTTATCATATGATATTTTTACCCCAGCACCTTGAGGGGGGAGTTTTCCACCCACAGGGTATTGTCCAGCAGGCGGGTGACGGCAAGCCGACCATTTGCTGTTACCCGGGCGGGGTCGAGGGCGTAGAAGTCGCTCTCGGTCAGGTTTTCCGGGTCGGCGGTGGGGGAGATGCCCGCCACGCATACCCAGTGTCCGTAGGTGCTGCTGGTGGCAATGTGGGGGTAGTTTACCTCGCTCCAGCCGGAGGAAGTCAGGTGGTATTCATAAGTAGAGGTGCGGTTCGTGTGGCGCTTTACCCCGCTGACCGTGGTGTTTTTCAGGTGCACGATCACCGGATGCCCGGCGGAAAGCTCGCTGTACAGCTTTTTCAGGCACTCGGCGCGGGTGCCGGAGTACCCTGTGTAGCCCGCTGCGGACCACACCGCGCCGTTCGACCACATCCCGCTGCCGGAGCACACCTTGCCGTCCAGAATGGTGCGGGCGTAGCGCAGCGCGTACAGGCTGCACTTGCCGGAGGTCTGGTTGCCGATGGAAAGAATGTGGCTGGTGTCGAAGCTGAGCAGCCGGATGCCGTTTTTCTCCTTCAGCGCAGCGGCGTGGGCACGGGGCAAAAAGGCGCACAGCAGCAAAACCAGCGCCAGAACTGCCGCCGCCAGCCGCTGTGCCGCGCGGGCGGGACAGTGTTGCATGGGTACTTCCTCCAAGTTCGTTTCAATCTGGACATGATTTTACCACCAAAACGTGGTGAAAATGTGTAAAAAGGCAAAATAATGGAAAAACCCTCCCAGAGGGAGCTGGCGCGGCGCAAGCCGCGTCTGAGGGAGTTGACGCCTGCCAACACAACATATGTCCAAATTTAAGTGCTCCCGCACCCGGAAAAACTGCGCCGCCGGGGCAGGGAAAAGATGATTCTGTGAATTGTAGACGGACTTTATTCCAGAATATATCAAAACTGCAACAAATCCCGCTTGTTTTCATTCTTTTTGACGAAATCGCTTCAGGAAGTTTAGCGATATTCCCGATTGACAAAACCGTCAGGTGTCGGATATAATCAGGGCAGAAAGGCAACGATGGTTGCGAAAGCCTTTCGAGAAAAAGAAACATATCCACAAAAAACGCTGATTGGAGGGATACCCTTATGAAGAACCTGAAAAAATTCGTGGCCCTGCTGCTGGCAGGCGTGATGGCTATGGTGATGCTCACCGCCTGTTCCGGTGGTGGTGGCGGCGGTAGCGTGGAGAAGGATGCCGAAGCTGAAGTTCTGAAGAATCTCAGCAGCCGCCGCGAGGCCGCAAGTCTGGTCAAGGATGGCGAGCTCAAAAATGACCGCGATGTCTACAGATTTGCCAAAGAAGCTCTGGATGCAGATATTCGCGCCAGTTATGGTTCTGCCTATTTCAAGGGAGATATTCACCATGATGGCATTGACCCTGCAAAGGAGTATGTCACCTTTGTTGTGACCATGGACTACCGGTTCGGTACCATTCTGACGAACGTGATGAGCGAGCTCAGCAAGGCGTTCGGTAAGGTTGGCGGCAATGCAAACGTGAAGCTGGATAGCAAGTGGGCAGGCGTTGGTGTCGTTGTTGAGAGCGATGCAAAGGGCACCTACATGGCAGTTGGCATTCGTGTTCTGAACCTCGCATATCCCAAGACCTGATAATTTCAACATCTTACCCCGGAGAGCACCCGCCCTCCGGGGCTTTTTGTATCCAAGGAACTGACTTATCTGCCCAAAAATAACTGGAAAATATAGGTAATTTGCACATTGACGCGGCAGGTAGGGTATTGTAAAATAAACATAGGTCGTCCGGGCTTTTGGGGCGCGGAAAAGGTCTGTAATTCATTTTATTATGGAGGAATCTAACATGAAAAAGATGAAACGTCTTGTGGCCGTTCTTCTGGCCGGTATCATGGCACTGGCAATGCTCACCGCTTGCGGCGGCACCCCCAGCGCACCTGTGACCCGTGATGAAGCACTGGAGAAGAGTGTTGCCGAGTGGACTGTGGAACTGGGCAAGGGCGCAAAGCTGGATCTGACTGAGGACACCACCCTGACTACGATCAGCGCTAAGTGCCTGCCCGCTTTTGTTAAGCTGTGGGATGCTATAATTGCTAATGATCAGAAGGCTTACTTGGCCGCACAGACTGAGCTGACGAATAATCTTAAGGCGTCTGCAAACGGCAAAAAGGTTGCACCGGTGGACGTACTGCTCCTGAAAGGTACGGAAGTTACCAAGGAGAACTTGGCTGCTGTCATTCAGCAGAATGCTGTCAAACTTCAGACCATTTTGGAGCAGTTTGGTGTTAACAACCCGACCAAGTTCGGTGTTACCGTTACCAAGCAGGAGAACTACACTCTGGTCCTCTTTATGGTCAGCGAATAAGCGCACCTTCTTAAAACTGCACCCCGCCCCGAGGAGCACCCCGCTCCCCGGGGCTTTTTTGCGCCTTTTTGTGACAAACCCCGCCCGCTGTGGTACAATAAAAGGGTATCGAACTTACACAGAAAGGACGTTTCCATGCAGCTGTTTGAACTGGTCAGCCCAAGGCTGTTCCGCCCGCTGGCGGGGCCCAACCGGGCGTTTTATGCAGAGCTTTTGCTGCTGCTCTGGGAGGAGTGCCGCCATACGGCAGATTACAGCATTTCCCGCGCCGAGGCCGTCTCCCGCGCCGAGGATTATTTTGCCGCGCTGGCAAAGCCGCTGGCGCTGGACGCCGACGGCGCGGGCGATGAGGACGAGCAGCCCACCCGCGACCCCCACACGCTGGCGGTGGGCTTTCTGCTGCGTCTGCGCCGCACCGGCTGGCTGGAAGAGCAGCCCGGCAGCTACGAAAGTGAGCCCACCCTTGCCTTTATGCCGGAGGTCACCCCGCTGCTGGATGCGCTGGAGGAAATACTGAACCCCCGGGTGGTCACCTATACCGGCAAACTGTATAAGGCGTGGCAGCTGCTGGGCAGCATCGGGCAGGAAAAAAGCCCCTACGAGAATGTGCTGCGGGAGGTGGCGGCAGACCTTGAAACTTTGAACAAGTCTCTGCGCGCCCTCAACGCCTCCATCGGGCATTATATCGACCGCCTGACCCATAACCGCACCCCGCAGGAGGTGCTGGAACTGTTCGACCAGTACGAGGAAAAGGTGGTGGCGGCGGCGTACCACCGCTTTAAAACCAGCGATAACCTGTTCAATTACCGCGCCTATCTGGAGGAAGAGCTGGACGACTGCGAGCAGAACCAGCTGCCCCGTCTGGCGCTGGATTACGCCCGGGTGGAGCGCTGCGCCCCCGGCGAGGCGGCACCCCGGGTGCGTGCCCTCATCCAGCAGCAGCGGGACGCGCTGGAAGAGATGAGCACCCTGATGAAGGAAATTGACGCCAGCCACATCCGCTACCGCAAGCGGGCGGTGCAGCGGGCACAGTTTTTGCTGCTGAGCGACCGCTCGGCGCAGGGCAGCGTCACCGCCCTGCTGCGCCGCTATGCGGAGGACATCCGCAGCCCGGAGCAGCTGTTCGAGCCGGATGACGGTCCGGTGGCAGCGCGGCTGCACCTGTACCCGGCGGCAGTGTTCGGCGCAAAGCCGCTGTATCCCCCTGCCGCGCCCCGCACCGAAGCACCCCTTGCCCCGGTGCGCACCGAACCCCTTGACCCCGCCCGGCTGCGGCAGGAGCAGCAGCTGCTGCTGGATTACGCCCGCCTTGCCGTCACCGAGGAAAACGTGGCGCTGCTGGCGCGGCAGGCACTGGCAGCCCGCCCGCAGGTGAACGCCTCCACCCTTGTGGAGGAATACCCAAACGACTTTACAGGCATCATCGGCCTGCACACCTATTCCCAGTCGCCGCACCGGGAGTATGAGATCGCCCTGACCGGAAACTGGGTGGAGCGCGGCGGCTTCCGGTTTCAGGATTTTGTCCTGACCCGCCGCAAGGAGGTAAACACGGATGGCAACCATTGATCTGCTGGAGGAGACCGCAAACTATCTGCTCAACCACTGCTTTGTGCTGGGCTGCGTAGAGGAACAGCGGGCAAAATATCTGTATATTCAGGATCACCTCAACGAGGTGCGCGCGGTGTTCAAGCCTTTGGGCTACGCGGTGCTTTTGTACCCCGCGCCCATGCAGGCGGCGGCGCTGGTCAACGAGCACGAGGGCAGTCAGGCACGACTGCTCAAGTACGAGAGCATTTTGCTGCTGGTGCTGCGGCTTTTGTACCTGCAAAAGCGGGAAAGCCTTGCCGCCAGCGCAGACGAGGTGCTGGTCACGGTGGAAGAGGTGCAGGCAGAGCTGCAAAAGATGAACCTGCCCCGCAAACTGGATCAGCAAACGCTGGAAAAGCTGATGCGCACCCTGCGCCGGTACAATCTGGCGCGTCCGGTGGGACGGCTCTCCGGGCTGGACAGCCGCATTGAGGTGTTCCCCACAGTGCTGCTGGCGCTGCCGGATGCCGACCTTGCGGATGCCGCCGCCGAGAGCGCCCGCACCCGCACCGAGCTTGGCCTGTACGAGCGCCCGGAGGGGGCAGACACCGAAGCAGGGGAGGGTGAAGCATGATCGAACTCAAGCGCCTGAAACTTATCAACTGGCACAACTTTGAAAATACCACCTTCGACTGCGCCCGCCTGACCTATATGATCGGCGTGAACGCCGTGGGCAAGACCACCATTCTGGACGCCATCCGCTACTGCCTGACCACCAACCGCAATTTCAATGCGCTGGGCAATAAAAAGAGCGGACGCACCCTGCAGGGCTCTGTCCACGCCAAGCAGCGCGGCGAGAACGCCTACCGCCGCCCGGGGCACACCGTGGCCTACATCGGCGCGGAGTTCTACGACAGCGTCAAGCACACCCCCTTCGTCATCGCGGTGCGGGTGGAGTCCGAAGGCCCCATGCAGGAGCTGCACCCCGGCGACCAGACGTGGTATATCTCAGAGGACGGCATCACGCTGGAACAGCTGCCCTTTATCGACCCGCGCACCGGTGCGCCCAGCGCCAAGGAGGACTTCAAGCCCGCCGAGGGGCGGCTTTCCTACACCCGCAGCCCCAGCGAGGCGCGGGACCGCATCTGCCGCGCACTGGGCATCGGACGCGCGTCCAGCCCGCTGGGCAAAAAGTTCAACGAGGTGTTCCAGATGGGCACCAGCATGGACGAGATCCCGAACTTCCGGGAGTTTCTGTACCAGTACATCCTCCCGCAGCCGGAACTGGACTTGGAAGCCTTGCAGGGTGACCGCTTGGAGCTGGAAAACCTGCACGCCGTGCTTGCCGAGGCGCAGACCCGCGCCGATGCGCTGGACGAGATCGTCCGTTTTGGCCGCGAAGCTACCGAAAAGCAGACCGAAGCCCTTGTGAACCGCGGCGCCGCCCTGCTGGCGCGCGCCGCTGCCGATGCCGGGGAAAAGGCTGTCTGGCAGGAGCGGGTGGACGCCGGACGCCGCCAGCAGGAAACGCTGCGCACCCGCTACGCCGAAGCCAAGACCGCCGAAGCGGAAGCCCGCCGCGCCTACCTGACCGCCCACAGCGCCGCCGGTGCCAGCGGCGAGGGGCGCGCACTGGACGCCCTCAACGAGGAGCTGGCACACCGGCAGACCGCACTGGATGCCGCCGCCCGCCGCGCCGATACCGCCGAAAAAGCTGCCGAAAAGACCGGCAACCTGCTGGCGGTGCTGCGCCGCAGCGGCTTTGCCGCCGGGCAGAAGCTGGCCGACCTGACCTCCGACACCCTGCCCGCCCTGACCGACTGGCTGACCGCACAGGAAAAGCCGCTGGAGGAAGCCTATTTTGCCGCACGGCAGCACACCGCCGCTTTGCAGCGGCAGCAGACCGAGAAACGCGCCGAGCTGGATGCCGTATCCGGCGGCAAGTGGGTGTACCCCCACGGGGACGCCGCCACCCGGGTGCGGGACGCCGTGAATGCCGAGCTGAAGAGCCGGGGCATGGAGCCGGACGCCCGCATCTTCTGCGAGCTGCTGAACGTGGAGGACGAGAGCTGGCAGGACTGCGTGGAAG
>ERZ1031557.238-NODE-238-length-11017-cov-8.464696_pt1 | contig 11017 bp, 9 predicted proteins | sample MGYA00518175_ERZ1031557 | MGnify/ENA primary metagenome ERZ1031557 (study PRJEB33719, sample SAMN04261169) | wastewater metagenome | biome: rural village; feature: human; material: feces | host: Homo sapiens | place: El Salvador | collected 2014-01-14 ... | reverse complement strand
TGCCGTCCAGCCCGTAGTTCAGTGCCAAGTCCGCAAAGGCTGCCGAGGGGGCGGCGGTGCGGTGTGCCTCCAGCGTGGGCAGACCCTTGTACAACGGGCCGCGCAGCAGGGCGTCGCCGGGGATAAAGCCGTACACCTGCAAGCCCTCCGCCTGCAAGGCTGCGGTGCTCTCGCGCAGAAATTCCGGGTCAAGGCCGGTCTCCGGGCGGGGGTAGAAGTTGTGCATGGCGATGACCGTACCGCCGCCCGCCGCCAGCTGCCGCGCCACCTCCGGGGTGGTGGTGGAGGCGTTGACAGCAACGGGCAGCTGCTGCGCAAGGGCGCACATCTCCTCCAGCGAGAAGCCGTAGTCCAGCCGCAGACCCCACAGGTGCAGCCGCTTTGCCAGTGCGGTCAGGTCGGCACAGCCGAACTGCCGGATGGTCTTTTCCGACACGTCCGCCAGGATGCGCCAACCCTGCGTTGCCAGAAAATCGCACATTTCCTGCACGCGGGCGCAGTAAGCGGCGTCAAATTCTTCGCTGATATGCAGTGAGATAAAAACAGGCGCGCCGCCTGCCGCAAAAGCGGAAAGCGACGCACGCTGTTCCTCAAACTGCGTCAGATACACTGACCGTCCGAGTGTTTTAAGCATTGGCAACGTCCTCAACAGAGACCATTGCGTTGGTCACGATAAAGCCCATGATGTAGCAGATGACCAGACCCACTGCGTAGCAGCCAACGGAAGCAGCCGCACCGTTCGGGCCGGCGGTCATGACGAACAGAGCCAGCAGACCGGAGGGGCCCCAAGCGGTAGCAGCCACCTGCATGGCCATGACGAAGGCACCGCCGAAGCCGGCGCCCAGACCGGCGCTGATGAAGGGCTTGCCCATGGGCAGGGTGACGCCGTAGATCAGCGGCTCGCCGATGCCCAGCAGACCTGCGGGCAGAGCGCCGGTGATCACGTTCTTCAGGCGGATGTTGCCGCACTTCTTAGCCTTGAAGTAGATGGCGACAGCAGCGCCCACCTGACCTGCACCGGCCATAGCCAGAGCGGGGTACAGAGTAACATAGCCAAAGCTCTCCAGCTGCACGGAGTACAGAGCCACCAGACCGTGGTGCATACCCATAGCGACCATGGGCAGGAACAGAGCGGTGGAAACATAACCGGCAATGATGCGCACGATCAGGATATCGCTCATGCACAGCTTTTCAACCACCCAGCACAGCGCGGTGGAAACATAGCCGGTAGCGGGCATGATGAGCAGGATATAGGGCACAAGGCACAGGATCATGGTGATCAGCGGGGTGAACACGATGTCCAGAGATTCGGGCATCCACTTACGCACCCAGCGCTCGATCTTGACAAGGCACCATGCGCCCAGCACAACGGCCAGCACGCCGCCGCGGCCTGCACGCAGGATGGAATCCAGCGGCACAGCCTCGTTGAAGAGACCCAGAATGGAAGAGATCTTGTTGATGCCCTCCAGACCGGTGATCATGCCCAGCATACCGCCCAGAATGGGGGTGCCGCCGAACTTTTCGGCTGCGCGGTAGCCGACCCATGCGGTCAGGTAGCCCAGGAAGCAGGTGTTCATCAGGCCCAGCAGGGTGCTGATCAGAGCCAGTGCGGGGATGTCGGCGTAGTTCGGCACCACCTGACCGATCAGGGAGTTGATGCCGGCGCACAGACCGGAAGCCACAACGCCCGGGATCAGGGGGATAAAGATATCGCCGAAGGTCTTGAACAGTTCCTTGACCTTGCTCTGCTTCTGGCCAGCCTTGACTGCGGCCTTATTGGTCTGCCAGTCGTTGGCGGTGGAAGCGGTGGCGTCCGCCGGGATGCCCATATCGCGGCAGATATCTGCGCACTTGCGGCACTTGCCGGGGCCGACCACGATCTCCACATAGCCGGCACGGTCATGCACGATGCCCATCACGCCCTCGATGGCCTTCAGGCCCTCGTCGTCGATCTTGGCGTCCTCCTTAACGCGCACCCGCAGGCGGGTCATGCAGTTGGTTGCGGTGAGAACGTTGCTCTTTCCGCCGACCTTCTCCAGCGCCGCGCGGACCAGTTCTTCATTCGTCATAAGTGGGTCCTCCTTTAAAACAGGTGTATATCCGATGCGGCCTGTGCCGCTAAGGAACTTGGGTAGAATGGCGTGCCTTACAGCACCTCCAGCCGGATGGCCTCCCGCACATGGCCGCGGGCTTTTTCCAGCCGCCGGGCGGCTTCCTTGGCATCGCAGTCTGCCAGCAGCATGGTGATGGCGGTCTTTACGCTGCCGCCCGCCGCGTCAATGGCGGCGCGGGCAGCCTCCCGCTCCACGCCGGTGGCGTCGATGACGATATTCTCGGCGCGGGTATGCAGCTTTTCGTTGGTCTGCTGCACGTCCACCATCAGGTTCTGGTAGGCCTTGCCGGTGCGCACCATGGAGCCGGTGGAGATCATGTTCAAAATCAGCTTCTGCGCCGTGCCGGACTTGAGCCGGGTGGAACCGGTCAGCACCTCGGGGCCGCAGTTCACCTCGATGGCAAGCTCTGCGGCCTTGCCGATAGCGCTGCCGATATTGCAGGCAATGGCGGCGGTGTGGCAGCCCACGCTCTTGGCGTAGTCCAGACCGCCCAGCACATAGGGTGTGCGGCCGGAGGCGGCAATGCCCACCACAAAATCATCTGCGGTCAGGCCGTGGGTTTTCAAGTCCTCAACAGCCAGTTCCCGGCTGTCCTCTGCGCCCTCCACAGCCTCGATAAAGGCCTTTTCGCCGCCGGCGATGAGCCCCACCACCATCTCCTTCGGCACACCGAAGGTGGGCGGGCACTCGGCGGCATCCAGCACGCCCAAGCGGCCGGAGGTACCGGCGCCCATATAGAACAGCCGTCCGCCCTTTTCAAAGGCTTCTGCCGCCCATGTGACCGCCTGCGCGATCTGCGGCAGGCACTTGGCAATGGCCAGCGGTACCCGGGCGTCCTCCTCGTTCATGACAGTCACGATCTCCAGCGGGGACATCTGGTCCAGCTGCATCGTGCGCGGGTTGCGGGTCTCGGTGGTCATCCCACTCAGATTCAAGCCCATTTCCTGCACCTCCACTTTCCGCCGCACCCCTTGCGGCGTGATTGTGACCAAAGTATAAACTTTTTCAAACAAAATGTCCACAAAAAGACTATTTTGTGGTACAATGTTTTATGTAAGCATTGTTTTTGAAATTTTTGCTTCTAAGTACGACTTTTTTGTGCAGCTTGTTCAATCCATCCTGAAATACAACAGAGGTATCGATATGCAGAACGTTCTTTTACGCCTGCGGGAGGTGCAGCCCTCCCTCAGCAGCACCGAGCGGCAGATCGCGCAGTTCATTCTGGAGAACCCGGACGAGACCACCACCCTCACCATCCGGGATCTGGCGCGGCGCTCCTTCTCCTCCCCTTCCAGCGTGGTGCGCATCTGCCGGGTGATCGGCTTTCAGGGCTACAAGGAGCTGCGCCACGCCCTGACGCTGGAACTTGCCACCCTTGGCGAGAACGGCAGTCACCGGGAAAAGGACATCACCCCGCAGGACAGCCTGCAGGAGATCGTGGACAAGGTGACCCACAAGAACATCCAGAGCCTGCTGGACACCCAGCGGCTGCTGTTGCTGGACGAGTTGGAGCAGTGCGTGGAACTGATCGCCAATGCCCGTACGGTGCTGCTGTTCGGCATCGGCTCCTCGCTGTGCGTGGCAAAAGACACCTACCTGAAATTTTTGCGGCTGGACAAGCCCTGCGTGGTCAACGAGGACTCTCACTCGCAGCTTTTGCAGGCGCGCAACGCCACCGCGCAGGATGTGGGCATCGTGTTCTCCTACTCCGGGCAGACCATGGAGATGATCCAGTGCATCAAGGAGATGAAGGCGGGCGGCGCACCGGTCATCGCGGTGACCCGCTACTACCCCTCCGAGGTGGCGCAGCTGGCCGACCATGTACTGTATGTAGCCGCCAACGAGAGCCTGTTCCGCAACGGTGCCATGTCCTCCCGTCTGTCCCAGCTGAACGTGATGGATATCCTGTACACCGCCTACGCCAGCCGCAACCACGAGGACACCATGCGCCGCCTGACCAAGACCCATATCTATAAGCCCGGCGAGCCGGAGGTGCTCACCCAGCCGTAAAGCGGAAGCCGCCGCAGGGTGCAAAAAAGGCACCTGGTGATCTTCTCACCAAGCGCCTTTGCTTCCGTTAGCGAAAGTATAGCGTTTTTTACGGCTTTTTTCAATCTGAAAAGTGCAGCAGTTTTTTCGTCAGGCGATTTTGCGTTTTGTAAAGTGTCACAATGTTGTGCGCCTTCAGCCAATCTCGCAGGTCGGTCATGGTCGCACCGTTCAGGCGCAGGTAGCAGCTGGCCCAGTTTTCCGGCATGGTGAAGCTACGCTGGTACTCCCCGATGGGATTATACGCCTGCGGAATCTGGCCGGGTTGCAGCTTTTCGTGGCCGTCCCACGGGTACTGGATGTTGACGTAATGGGGTGCGCCGTTGGGTGATATGTACCCAGTTTTCTGGACACTGGATCAAAATTGAATAATTAATCTTCCATCATGGATGCTTTCCTGAATGTAGAGGGAGGCATCCATTTTGTTTTCGCTTGGATTCTGCTGTTATTGTAATAGTCAATATAGTATATTCGATTGGTACTCAAATGGCAATGGCCTTTCGAAGCAATCAATCTTCCAGTCTGCCGTGGTCACATCCCAGTGATAGGTAATGCTCCATCCCCCCACCCAGCACAAGCTGTGCATACTCCAATGGCTTGTTCCACAGCAGCCAGTCCAGCTCTGCCCGCTGTGCCGGGGTGTTACCGTACTCGTCCTCGATGGCAATGCAGTCGATATTGTAGCTGACACCCAGAGCGCCCCGGAGCATATTGCCCACATAGCGGAAGAACTGGATATAGATGGGCTGGTCAAGGCCGTACTTTGCATACAGGGCTGCCCGCATATCGGGCGTCAGCTGCATCAGGATGAACAGCACCAGCAAAATTGCCGGCATCGTACTAATTGGGGTTCTTTTCCAGCGTAAAGGCGGTTGCGGCAGGCTGGTAGTCGGTCAGCTTGAACGCACCGTTGGACAGCACCGTGTCGGGGCTGGTGCCGAAGGTGTCCTTGCAGGCGTTGTAGAACGTCTCGTTGACCGGATAGAAGGTGGGGAAGTACATCAGGCTCAAAAAGTAGCTGACGGGAACGTTCAGCTGGACTTCCAGCGTCTTGTCGTCCACAGCAGTCACACCCAGATCGGTGACGGGCTTCTCGCCTGCAATGATCTCGGCAGCGTTGACCACCCGACCGATATCTGACAGCATATAGGAATACTCGGAAGCGGTGGCGGGGTCCACGGCACGCTGCCAGCCGAACACGAAGTCGGCAGCGGTAACGGATTCGCCGTTGTCCTTGTGCAGAGGACAGCTATTGAGACAAAAAGAAGCCGCCGCACAGTGTTTTGTGCGGCGGCTTCAAAAATCGAATTCGTACTGCTGTAAAAAGCGCTTACTTGCCCAGCATCTCGTGAGCGGTCTTGCAGATGGTGGCAGCGTCCAGACCGAACTTCTTCAGCAGATCCCATGCGGGGCCGGAGCAGCCGAACACGTCCTGCACGCCCACGCGGCGCACGGGAGTGGGCAGCTTCTCGCTCAGGACAGCGCAGACAGCTTCGCCCAGACCGCCGATGACGTTGTGCTCCTCGGCGGTGATGACCTTGCCGCACTCCTTGGCAGCCTTGAGGACGATCTCCTCGTCCAGGGGCTTGATGGTGTGGATGTTGATGACCCGGGCGTGGATGCCCTCGGCAGCCAGCTGCTCGGCAGCCATGCGTGCCTCGTTGACCATCAGGCCGGTGGCGATGATGGCAATATCGTTGCCCTCGGTCAGCTGCTCGCCCTTGCCCAGCTCAAAGTGGTAGTTGGCCTCATCGTGGAACACCGGCACAGCCAGACGGCCAAAGCGCAGGTAGACGGGGCCTTCCATGGCGTAGGCGGCGCGCACGGCGGCGCGTGCCTCGATATCGTCGGCGGGGCAGATGACGGTCATGCCGGGGATGCTGCGCATCAGGGCAAAGTCCTCGCAGCACTGGTGGGAAGCGCCGTCCTCGCCCACGGAGATGCCGCCGTGGGTGGCGCCGATCTTCACGTTCAGGTGGGGGTAGCCCACAGAGTTGCGCACCTGCTCGAAGGCGCGGCCGGCTGCGAACATGGCAAAGCTGGAAACAAAGGGCACATAGCCCATGGCGGCCAGACCTGCGGCCACGCCTACCATATTGCCCTCGGCGATGCCGCAGTCAAAGTGACGATCCGGGTATGCCTTCTGGAACATCCCGGTCTTGGTAGCGGCGGCCAGATCGGCGTCCAGCACCACCAGATCATCGTGGCCTTCTGCGGCCAGCTCCTTCAGGGTGTTGCCGTAGCTGTCGCGGGTCGCGATCTTTTTCACGTCTGCCATCTCAGTTCTCCTCCTGTTCCAGCGCGGCATAGGCGGCATTCAGCTCGTTCATGGCCACCTGATACTCTTCATCGTTGGGGCCCTTGCCGTGCCATGCAACGGAATTGGTCATATAGGAAACGCCGGTGCCCTTGACCGTATCCAGAATGATGCAGGTGGGCTTTTCGGTCTCGGCGTGGAAAGCCTGCACGGCGCTCTCGATCTGGTCGAAGTCGTGGCCGTTGATGGTGACCACGTTGAAGTTGAAGGCGCGCAGCTTATCTTCCAGCGGGGCGCTGTTCATGACCGTCTCGGTGGTGCCGTCGATCTGCAGATGGTTGCGGTCCAGCATCACGCACAGGTTAGAAAGGCCGTAGTGGGCGGCAAACATAAAGGCCTCCCAGCATTCGCCCTCTTCCACCTCGCCGTCGCCCAGAATGGCGTAAACGTTCACGGCAGAGCCGGCGTGCTTTGCGCCCAGCGCCATGCCGCAGGCGGCGGAGATGCCCTGACCCAGACTGCCGGTGGACATATCCACGCCGGGCACGCTGTTCATGTTGGGGTGGCCCTGCAGGCGGCTGCCGATCTTACGCAGGGTTTTGAGCTCCTCCACCGGGAAGAAGCCCCGCTCTGCCAGCGCTGCGTACAGCGCCGGGGCGGCATGGCCCTTGGACAGCACCAGACGGTCGCGGTTCGCCATCCTGGGCTGGGCAGGGTCTACGTTCAGTTCCTTAAAGTACAGATAAGACAGCACATCTGCGATACTCAGACTGCCGCCCGGGTGACCACAGCCTGCACTGTGGGTCCCTTCGATCACGCCCATGCGGATGTGGCAGGCGTGCTTTTTCAGGGTAAGTTTTTCAGCATTTGTCATGATGGTCCTCCCGTATGAACCTCAGAATTCATGCGCTCAAAAAAGCCTCTCGTCAGCGCCCCGGCGTCAAGATTGCCGCAGCGCGCTTTTTTTCAATTTTATATTATCCATTCTGTGCAAAAAGGTCAAGCTTCTTCCAGCAAAATGTACAGCCCCGGGGAAATTTTTTGGCGAATAGACCGATTTTTGTCTATTTTGCAGACGTTCTGCCCCGCTTGACAGGGGCAAAATGGTTTGTTATACTTTTGACCATCGTTCCGGCAGGAAGCCGGACACGGGCGGGCAGCAGCCTGCCGCTTATCCCAGCAAGCAATAATTTTTGAAACAGACGCCACGAAGGGGTCTGCCTTTGGCATGGAATGCCGGGGCAGGCTCTTTTTTATTTTGCAGCTGAAAATGGAGGAACCCTTATGAAAACCAAAAACGCTTCACCTGTGCGGCAGCTGGTGCTGGCTGCCCTGTTTTTAGCGCTGGCCTTTGTATTGCCCCTGCTCACCGGTCAGGTGCCCAAGGTAGGCAATATGCTCTGCCCGATGCATTTCCCGGTGCTGCTGTGCGGCTTTGTGCTGGGCGGCCCGTGGGGGCTGGCTGTGGGCTTTGCCGCCCCGCTGCTGCGCTCGGTGCTGTTCGGGATGCCCCCCATGTTCCCGGTGGCCATCTCCATGGCCTTTGAACTGGCTACCTACGGGCTGGTGTCCGGGCTGCTGTGGCGCAGGGCAAAGCACAGCCTGCCCGCGCTTTACGCCGTACTGCTGACCGCCATGGTGTCCGGACGCATCGTCTGGGGCATCGTGCGCTTTGTGCTGGCAGGACTGACCGGCGGCAGCTTCCCCTTCAGCGCCTTTTTGTCCGGAGCGCTGTTCACCGCCGTGCCGGGCATCGTGGCGCAGCTGGTGCTCATCCCGTTGCTGCTCACCGCCCTGCAAAAGGCCGGTTTTGCGGACTGACCCTCTGCGCGCACCTTTTGTGCAAAAAAACGATACTTCAACCGGTTTTTAAGGCACTTTTTCCAAAAGAAACGGAAAACCGGAAAAATTGTGCCGTTTTGTGGCTTTCTGTTGGCAAATGTGATAAACTTGAACCAGATGCGGGTGTGTGCCGCTGTGCACCGCCCACAAGGAGTAAATGAAGAAGAGAGGTCATTTATCGTGAAGATCATTCGTACAAAGGACTACGCCGATATGTCCCGCAAGGCAGCAAACATCATTTCTGCACAGGTCATCATGAAGCCCGACTGCGTGCTGGGTCTGGCTACCGGCGGCACCCCCGTTGGCACCTATGAGAAGCTGGTGGAGCGGTACAACGAGGGAGATCTGGATTTTTCTGAGGTCACCTCCGTCAATCTGGACGAGTACCGCGGCCTGCCCAAGGAGCACCCGGAAAGCTACTGGAGCTTTATGCACCGCAACCTGTTCGACCATGTGAACATCGACCCCGCCCACATCAACCTGCCGGACGGCACCAACATGGACGCCGAAGCCGAGTGCAAGCGCTACGATGAGGTCATCCGCAGCGTGGGCGGCGTGGATCTGCAGCTGCTGGGCATCGGTCATGACGGCCACATCGGTTTCAACGAGCCCCACGATGCCTTTGATCTGGGCACCCACTGCGTGGACCTGGCCCAGGAGACCATCGAGGCCAACAAGCGCTTCTTTGACGGCAACGTGGATCTGGTGCCCAAGCAGGCCTACACCATGGGCATCCGCACCATCATGCAGGCACGCAAAGTGCTGATGGTGGTCAACGGCGCAGGCAAGGCCGAGATCGTCAAAAAGGCTTTCTTCGGCCCCGTCACCCCCGAGGTGCCCGCAAGCATCCTGCAGATGCACCCGGACTTCATTCTGGTGGCTGACGAAGAGGCTCTGAGCCTGATCTGATTTTCCTTATTTAAACTTCGGGGCACCGGAACACCTGCGGGCGTTCCGGTGTTCCTTTTTTGAAGGGGAAGAACCCTCTCAGTCATCGCTACGCGATGCCAGCTCCCCCGAGGGGGGAGCTTTTACGCATCTGTCGGTCAGCACTAATAAAATTCCCTTTGGGGGAGCAGACTGAGAGGGTTGAACCCATTTTGCTGTCCTCTCTTTACATTCCGCCGAAAAAGCGGTATTCTTTTTCCAGAACAAACTTTCCCGGGAGGAGACCATGGATATCCGCCAGCTGCACTACTTTTTGACCCTGTGCGAAGAAATGAATTATACCCGCGCCGCACAGCGGCTGTTCCTGTCGCGGCAGGCGCTGCGCCAGAGCATCTCTGCGCTGGAAGCCGAAATGTGCGGGCCGCTGTTCATCAGCGCCCACCACAAGCTGGCGCTCACCGACCGGGGCATGAGCCTGCAGCGCCACGCCGCCCCGGTGGTGGAGCAGTTCCAGCAGATGCAGGCCGCCCTGCGGGCAGAGATCCAGTCTGCCCAGCCGGTGCGCATCGGCATCAGCGTGGCGCTGGTACCGGACTATCTGCCCGGGCTGGAGACCCAGCTGGACAAGTTCCGGCAGCAGTACCCTCATGTGGAGATGCGATTCCGCCTGCTGGACAACGACGCCGTGGCCGATGGGGTGGAGCAGGGCGAGCTGGACGCGGGTCTTGTCATCGACCTTGGCTGCGCCGCGCCGGTGTTGGCGCGCACCACCCTGCGGGCAGACCCCGCCTGCCTGCTGGTACCCCGAGGACACCCCTTCTGGGAAAAGGAGCGCATCCCGCTGGCAGAGCTGCGCGGGCAGCGGGTGCTGCTGCCCAGCCTGCGGCAGGATCTGTTCAGCCCGCTGTGGGCGGCCTGCGCCCGGGCGGGCTTTGCCCCCAACGCCGAGATCGGCCCCAGCTTTTATCAGGCCTACTATCTGGTGCAGGAGCAGCTGTGCACCTGCCTGACCCGCTACGAGCCCGGCGCGCGCCGGGAGCTGGACCGGGTGCGGGACGTGCTGCTGGAGGATATGCCCCCGCTGTGCGTCTCGCTGGTGCAGCGGCGGGACACCAGCTCTGCCTACATCGACCTGCTACGCAGTTACCTGTTAGAGGTTCTGGGCAGCACCGCCAGCCTGCCGCCCCGCCGGGGTCGGCCCGCAAAGCCCTTCTACACCGCACCGGTGCTTTCCAGCGCCGCCGCAAAGTCCGCCCCGGTGCATCCCGCCCCGGGCACCCAGCTGCCCTTTGCGGGCGGCAACAACTTCCGGGAGTTGGGCGGCTACCCCGCCGACGAGGGCAAGACCGTAAAGTGGGGACAGATCTACCGGGGTTTCTCCACCGGGCGGCTGACCACCGAGGCCGACCGTGCCCGGCTGGACGGGCTGGGGCTGCGGCTCATCCTTGACCTGCGCAGCGGCGCAGAAGCCGCAAAGCTGCCGGACTATGTGCCGGACGGCGCACGGCTGGTACAGATCTGCGGCCTGCGGGATGCCACCGGGCAGGAGATCGATTTTTCTCCCAACGATATCCAGCGGCTGGTGCAGAGCGCCCCCGCCGGGATGAGCCTCACCCAGCTGATGTACCGGCAGATGCTCACCGGTAACAAGGCCTTTAAGGAGCTGTTCCGGGCGCTGGAGGCCGGCGAGACGCCCATCCTGTTCCACTGCACGGCGGGCAAGGACCGCACCGGCGTAGCCGCCATGCTGATCCTGCTGGCGCTGGGCGCTTCGGACGAGACCATCTGCGCGGATTACGCCCGCACCAACCTCTGCCGCGCCGCAGAGATCGAAAAGGCCATGGCTGACCATGCGGCGGAGATCGCC
>ERZ1031557.235-NODE-235-length-11090-cov-5.672678_pt1 | contig 11090 bp, 10 predicted proteins | sample MGYA00518175_ERZ1031557 | MGnify/ENA primary metagenome ERZ1031557 (study PRJEB33719, sample SAMN04261169) | wastewater metagenome | biome: rural village; feature: human; material: feces | host: Homo sapiens | place: El Salvador | collected 2014-01-14 ... | reverse complement strand
GATCGAGTGCTGTTTTGGAAAATTCCTGCGGAAATGAAATTTCTGTAAACCTGTAAAAAGGAAAAACACGACCGCAAGAATTATTTTTTTTACTTTCATTGCGCTTTTAACCTTCTTCGTATTTAATAAGTTACAATCTGTTTTTGTGATTTTTTTACTGACAGATTTTTATTGTAAAGATTTTTATTCAAATTCATTATAATGGAAGAATACAGGAGAATTAAATTGAATTATTCAAATTATTTTGTACAGAAAAAAAAATTATCGATTAAGGTACAGTCACTTGCCGTGCTGGGATCTGTTGCGGCATGCGTTATTCTTCCACAGATTTTTCACCTGATTGGAAAAATTTCAGGCAGTGGAACAGCAGCCGGAATAGTGTTCAGCCCGATGCACATTCCTGTTATTGTAACGGGTCTTCTTGCAGGTCCTTTTGCAGGAGCAGCGACAGGACTTTTTGCACCGCTTGTTTCTTATTTAATCTCGGGAATGCCTGTTGCGGCAATGCTTCCTTTTATGACAGCGGAACTTTTTGGTTACGGACTTGCGGCAGGTTTTTTGAGATGTGTAAAAATTCCGGCTGCAGTTAAAGTTTTAGTTTCCATGATTGCAGGACGCGTACTTTACATGGTTGCAGCAATTGTTGCAGTTTTTCTTTTTAAGAATGAAAGCGTTTCTGTTTTAGGAATATGGATGGCAGTACCGAAATGTCTTCCCGGAATTGTACTGCAGCTTGCTTTTATTCCGCCGTTTGTTTATTGGGTAGATTCTCTTTCAGAAAAACAGAACTAAACGAAAATGACTGTTGCGCAGGAAAACAAAATTTTAAATGACGCAGAAAAAATTTTATCTTTGATAAAAAAGCGTCCGTGCATTATCGCGCTGGACGGAAGATGTGCCGCAGGTAAAAGCACACTTGCTTCTGTTATGAAAAAAGAATTCGGCGCGACAGTTTTTCACATGGATGATTTTTTTCTTTTGCCGCAGATGAGAACGGCAGAACGCTTTGCTTCTCCGGGACAAAATGTTGACCACGAAAGATTTCTAAAAGAAGTTCTTCTTCCACTTTCACGCGGTGAAAGTTTTTCTTACAAACCGTATGAGTGTTTTGCATCATGTTTTGGAAAAGAAATTTTTTGTACACCTGCGCAGATTTCTGTTGTTGAAGGTGTATATTCCTGCCGTCCGGAACTGCGGAAATTTTATGACTTATGTGTTTTTGCTGACATTGATAAAGATGAACAGAAAAACAGGATTCTGCTCAGAAATGCAGATAAAGCACAAATGTTTTTTTCAAAATGGATTCCGCTTGAAGAAGAATATTTTGAAGCATTCCGCATAAAAGAAAATGCAGATTTAGTTTTGCAAAATTAATTTTACAGAAAACAGAGAATATTATAGCTGCAATTGCGTTATTGACTTGGAACTTTCGGATGCAGAGCTACCGACGCAATGCTTTAAGCCGGTGCAGAAATTATTATTTTGAACAGGGACCGCGAGGTTGTAGAAAAATACAAAGGCATGATTCACAATGCTTATATAAGCGATGCAATAAATGAAAAAAAAACAACGGCAGTAGCACCGGACACCGTTTTTGAAGCAGAAATGACACTTCTTGTCGCGGGAGAAACGGCTGATATAATGAAATATTCTGAAAAAATACAAAATGATGCCGCCAAAAACAGAAAGCTGTTTGACAGACTGTTCAGGCGGCAATCGGAAAACCGTTAAACTTTTTTGAAATTATTTTGTTCTTAACGCACGCATTGCATTAAGAACAGAAATTACTGTTACACCGACATCTGCAAAAATTGCAAGCCACATATTTGCAAAGCCGGACGCTCCGAGCGCAAGGCATGAAAACTTTACTACAAGGGCAAACGCAATATTCTGGTAAACTATACCAAGACATTTGCGGCTTATTTTTATTCCGCGGGCAATCTTAACCGGATTGTCATCCATAAGGACAACATCGGCGGCTTCTATTGCAGCATCGCTTCCCAACGCTCCCATTGCTATACCAATATCGGCTCTTCCCAAAACAGGCGCGTCATTTATTCCGTCTCCTACAAAGGCAAGTTTTTCTTTTGCACTGTTCTGTTCAAGAAGTTTTTCTACCCAGCCTACTTTGTCTGAAGGAAGAAGTTCGGAATGAATCTCATCTATTTTTAACTGCGCTCCCACTTTCTGCGCAACCTTATCAGAGTCTCCGGTGAGCATGACTGTTTTTTTGACGCCGTATTTTTTAAGCAGAGAAACTGCACGTTCACTTTCGTTTTTAACAACATCGCTTATCACAATGTGTCCTGCATATTTGTTGTCAAGGGCAACGTGAACAATTGTTCCGGCACTGTGGCATTCGGCATAGGAAAGTCCCAGTTTATTCATGAGCTTTGAGTTTCCTACAGCAACTTTTATACCGTCCACATTTGCTGTAAGCCCGAGCCCGGCAAGTTCCTGAATGTCTGTTACACGGCTGCGATCAATTTCTTTTCCGTGGGCAAGAAGAAGACTTTTGCTTATCGGATGACTTGAGGCACATTCGGCAAGGGCTGCGTATTCAATTATTCTTTCATTTTCAATTTCATTGTGGTGAATTCCTGTTACTTCAAAAACTCCTTTGGTAAGGGTTCCTGTTTTGTCAAAAACAACGGTTCTGACTTTGCTGAGTGTTTCGAGATAATTTGAACCTTTGATTAAAATTCCTTCACGGCTTGCACCACCGATTCCTGCAAAAAAAGAAAGCGGAATACTTATGACCAGAGCACAGGGACAGCTTATTACAAGGAAGGTAAGCGCGCGGTAAATCCAGACGGACCAGCTGGGACTGTTTCCCAAAATAATTTGAATCATCGGCGGAAGGACACCAAGTGCAAAGGCCGCGATACAAACTGCAGGAGTATAAACCGCAGCGAATTTTGTAATGAAGTTTTCTGATTTGGCTTTTCTTTCACCTGATTCTTCTACAAGCTTAAGGATTTTTGAAACAGTTGACTCACCGAATTCTTTTGTCGTTTTGATTTTAAGAACGCCTGTAAGATTTATGCAGCCGCTTGTTACTTCATCCCCTGCTTTTGCTTCGCGCGGAACACTTTCACCTGTAAGAGCACTAGTGTTGAGAGTTGAGTTTCCTTCTACAATAATTCCGTCGAGTGGAATTTTTTCGCCGCTCTGTACAATGATTGTAGTTCCGCATTTTACTGACTCCGGAGAAACACGCTCTAATTTACCGTCGCGCTCGATGTTTGCATAGTCGGGGCGTATGTCCATAAGTTCGGTTATGTTGCGGCGGCTTTTTCCTACTGCATAACTTTGGAAAAATTCACCAACCTGATAAAAAAGCATTACCGCAACGGCTTCGTTGAAATCTGTACTTTTGGAATAAACTGCAAGCGCGATAGCACCAATTGTTGCAACCGCCATCAAAAAGTTTTCGTCAAAAACCTCACCATGCATTATTCCTTCGACAGCTTCCTTTAAAATATCAAATCCGATAATCAGATAGCAGACAAGATAAAGTACTGCACTTGTTATTTTCCAGGCTGTACTTTCTGCGACCTGTCCTAAAAAAACAGGAATGATATTAAGTACAACAAGCATTGCAAATGAAACTATAATTTTTGTAAGAGTTGATTTGTGTTCGTCTGTCATGTTTACCCCGCTTTATTTTTTTTGATTAAACGTTTGTTTAATCGTTTATATCAACTATAACGCGTATCAATTAAACAGTCAAGCAACGGTTGAATTATTTAAAAAAAAGTGTTAATTTAAATTTATGAGCGATAATTCACTTCCGCATAATCACGGGGAAAAAAATATTGAAACGCATCTCAGAAAAATGCTGGCAAAAAAACAGGATTTCAATTCACTTGCAGATACATTCAAACTGCTTGATGACTCGAGTCGCCTGCGCATTTTCTGGACATTATGCCACTGCGAAGAATGTGTTCTAAACATCGCTTCACTTCTGGAAATGACAAGCCCGGCAGTAAGTCATCACTTAAAGCTCTTGAAGTCGGCAGGACTTATTGTAAGCCGGCGCGGCGGAAAAGAAGTTTACTATAAAGTTCCGGATACAGAATTATGCAGACTGCTTCATAAAAGTGTAGAAAAATTAATGTCCATTTCGTGCCCGGAATAAATTTATAAATTGAATTTTCTATATTTTGCCGGCGTTGTTCCTTCGAGTTTTCTGAATGCCTGCGTCCAGTAGCTCTGGCTGGGAAACCCGAGAGTAAGTGCTATATCTGAAAGTGAACATTTTGTATAACGAAGCATATTTTTTGAAGTTTCAATTTTTTTTGCAAGAACATATTCCTGTACTGTTTTTCCAGTTTCTTTATGGAATAACCTGAGAATATAACTTTCGCTCAGCCCGGATACTTCTGCAAGTTTTTTTGCCGTAATTTTATCATGCAGATTTTCGTAAATAAAATTCAAACAGGCATTTACATATTTTGAATAAATTCTTTTCTGCGATATGCGCTTCATTTCTGAAGTATATTCAAGACACATTTTTTTATGAAGAGAAGAGATTTCTTTAACATCAGTCATTATGTCTGCTTCCATAATATAAACATCACTCATACTGTACGCTCTGGAAAATTCCATTCCGCCTTCAATGCAGGAACGGGCTATCATTGCAGCCGTAATTACAAAATGATATTTTAAATTTCTGAGGGGATTAGTAGACAGAACACCAAGTCCGTTTTTTTCATCAAGGGGTTCACGGCACAATTCTTTCACTTTTTTTACATTGCCGGTTTTTATTGCCGAAAAGAATTCCGTTTCGGGAACAAGAGGTGCACGCACAAAATCATTCTCACGGTTTACAAATTCCCTGTAAAAGAGTTTTTTCTTGTCATCCATACAATTATTATAGCACATAAAAGATATTTTTAGCATACAAAAGATATATTTTGCACTTTTTATGTGTGAAAATTAATTCAGAATCAAGGCTGCAGACTTGAGAAATATTTATTTAGTCAGTTAAAGTTTATGGGGAAGAAAATGAATCTTAAACACGGAATCAATTTGGGCGGCTTTCTGTCACAGTGCAATCACAAGCTGGAACATTATAATTCTTTTGTATTACAGGAAGATATAATGCGCATTAAATTGGACGGCTTTGACCATGTGAGGCTTCCTGTTGACTACGAAGTTTTTGAAACTGAAGACGGAATTTACAAAAAAGATGGTTTTGAACTTGTTGAAAAAATAATCACATGGTGTGCAACTTACGGTCTTGATATTATCATCGATTTACACAAAGTGTTTGGTTATGATTTTAACAATGCGGGAGATTCGTGTAAAAACAATCTTTTTGGAAACGAAAACCTTCAGCAGCGTTTCTTGAATTTGTGGAATGAAATTTCAAAAACATTTTCCAAATTTACAAACGTAGCTTTTGAAATACTTAATGAAGTTGTAGAAAAAGAAAATACAGATTCATGGAATTCTCTCATAAAAAAAACAGTTGCGGTTATAAGGAAAAATGCCCCTGATACAATTATTATCTACGGTGGAATTCAATGGAACAGCGCTAACACATTAAAATTCCTTGAACAGCCGGCAGACAAAAACATTATCTGGACATTCCATTTTTATGAACCGCTGCTGTTTACCCATCAGAAAGCATACTGGGTTCCGGCCATAAAAGATTGCGAAGACATAACTTATCCGGGAACAATGGAGTCTTACCGTGAAAAAAGTATTCCGATAGGATATCAGGGTGAAGCTGTCGTAAAATGTGCTTCTGCAAAAATGGGAATCTCCTTCATCGAAGAAATGATTACAGCCGCAATCGATGCTGCACGAAAAGCGGATGTAAAACTTTACTGCGGTGAGTTCGGTGTAATTGACCGTGCACCTGTAGAAGACACACTCAGATGGTTTAAGGATGTTGATTATGTTTTCAAAAAAAATATGATCGGATATTCAGTATGGACTTACAAAGAAAAAGATTTTGGAATTTACGGCAATCACTATGATTCAATAAGAAATGAACTTCTTGAATTGTGGCGTAAATGAACTTACAAATACAACAGAAGATGAAAGTTTTTACGGACAATGGCCATGCTGCGAAGAAATTTACATTATGGAAGTCGTAGGCAGCGACACAAGCAAAGCATTTGGAACAGTTCACTACGGAAGTCCGCACGCAGAAAGCCAGGGAAGTATTCTTCTTGGTGACAATGCATTTTCCGATGAGTTTCATCTGTTTTCCTGCGAATGGGAACCGGGAAAATTAACAAAAAATACAAATATGAATTTTCTATGGAATCAGGAAATCCGTCGGCTATGCTGAGTATTTCGCTTGGTGATGTTTGCGGAAAAAGGATTTCAAAACCACACAACGTAGATATAGACAATGTAAGTCTCGAAGTTGTTAAATAAAAAAAGCGGGCAGCCTAAAAAAATCAGGACTGCCCGTTAATTTTTTAAACCAAAAGACTACTTGCGCTTAAGGTACTTGATAGAATCCAATGCTACGGCTGCAATCAGAATAAGTCCTTTAAATACAAACTGAAGATTTGTATCAATACGAAGGAATGTAAGACAGTATGTAAGTGATGTAAAAATTATTACACCAATTACAGCTCCCGAAATTTTTCCTATACCTCCGTTAAAGGAAATTCCTCCTACAACACAAGCAGCAATTGCATCAAGCTCATACCCCTGTCCTGTTCCGGCAGAGGCATTTGCTTTGAATGCTTCCAAAAAGGCACCGCAGCCATAGAAAATTCCGGCCATAATAAAGATACCCATCGTTGTCCAGAATACCGAAATTCCGCTTACTGCAGCCGCTTCTGAATTTCCACCAACGGCATACATATTCTTTCCAAAGGTTGTTTTGTTCCAGATAAACCACGCTACAAAGATTGCAATTATCGCAGGAATAATTAGTTTCGGGAATGTAACCAATTCACCGTTTATTACACCCATTACCCAACGACCTCCAATCATGTCCTTGATTTTACCATCAATTGAACCTACAGGAGTTCCCGAAGTTCCAAAGAAAAGTAAACCGTAAATAATAAGCTGTGTGGCCAGTGTAGAAATAAACGGATGGATTTTTAACTTTGCAGTAAAGACACCGGCAAAGGCACTAAAGATTACGCATAGCAATATAGAAAGAAACAATGCAAATGCAAGACGTCCGCCGGTACTCATTGCAGTAAAATCCCATGGTCCCATTTTAAACATAGTGACAATATTTTTTCCGGGATGCAAAATCAATCCAGTGACTACAGACCCAAGCGCAACCATTCGTCCTACACTCAAGTCGGTTCCGGCAATCAATATTAATCCGGCAACTCCCAAAGCATAGAACATACGGGTTGAAGACTGTTCAAGAATTGTAAAGATATTGGGCAGACTAAACAGGGCGCCGTTTCCTGTAAGTGGTGCAATAATAATACAAACAATAAAGAAAATTATGATTGTAATATACAACCCGTTATCAAGGAAGAATTTTGATGCCTTAAAGGAATTCTTGTAGTTCTGCCAGGAAAGACCTATATCTTCTGCAATATAAGGGGTGCCGTTTCTGAATGCACGGTTTTTCTGAACGCGGTCTACATAAGCCTGATTAATTGCCATCTTTGCAAATTGAATTTTATTATTGCGGTGGCTCTTCTCGTCAAACAGAGCAGACTTCAATTCGTAAGCGCAGTTGTTAATATCCCTCTTTTTGTTGGCTTTTGAAACATCATCAATTTTGCCTTCATAGCTTTTTACAATTTCTGCTTTTTTTGTGGCAAAACTGCTTTTTATCTTTTGAATATTCTCTGAGTATTCATCTTTTGCCTTTACAATAACTTCTTTTTGCTCTGCTTTTACGTCTTCAATATATTTAACTGCGATAGAATTTGTATAGGCAACACTTTCTTTGGTAAGAGCCGCAATTTCTTCTTTGTTTTTTTCAGCAACAATCCGCGCATCTTCCAGAACCTTCATATCAGAAGCTATACGTTCTTCGCGCTGGGTCTTATCCAAAAGTTTATTGCGTTTAGTAGCCGCTATATCCTGGCGAAGTTCCGTAATTTTATTGACACCGTCTTTTCTGAGCGCATCAAGTTTTTCGCTATATTCTTTTAGTTTGGCATCATTTTCCAAAATATTTTCCATGTAAATCCTCCTCGTTACAGATATTTTGCAGAAAGGCGGAGAAGCTCTTCCTGATTAGTTTCTTTTGTATCTACAATACCTGCAAGTTTATGATTTGACATAACTGCAATGCGGTTTGTAATTCCCAAGATTTCCGGCATTTCGCTTGAAACTACAATTATAGTTTTTCCCTGCTTTGCCATATTGATTATAAGCTGATAAATTTCGTACTTGGCACCAACATCTATTCCACGGGTCGGTTCATCAAGTAAAAATATTTCAGGCTGGCGTTCAATCCATTTACCTATAATTACTTTCTGCTGGTTTCCGCCCGAAAGAGAACTTATAAGTTCGTTGGGAGAAACACATTTTGTGTGCATAAGTTTTACTTCGCGGATTGCAGCTTCATACATTTTCTGGTTGGAAAGAATTCCCCTGGACTTGTATGATTCAAGATTTGTAATTACTGTATTAAACTCAATGTCGGCCTTGGCAAACATTCCGTTTAATTTACGTTCTTCAGTAACAAGCGCAAAGGAATTGTCCATGGCTTCACGGCTGGAATTAAAATAAAGTTTTTTTCCGCTGTAAATCATTTCACCAGAAGCAACTGTTCTTATTCCAAACATTGCTTCCAGCAGCTCTGAACGTCCGGCTCCTACAAGACCGTAAAGTCCAAAAATTTCACCTTTCTTTACCTTGAACGAAATATCTTCAAGGACAGGATCATATTTTGTACTCAAGTTTTTAACTTCAAAAATGTAATCACCGGGTTCATTATCTACATCCGGAAAACGTTTTTCAAGTGAACGACCGACCATTGCCGCAATCAACTCATTCATGTTGGTTTCTTTAATAGGCTTTGTCATAATCATTTTGCCGTCACGCAAAACTGAAACTTCATCGCATATCTGAAACACTTCATCCATTTTGTGGGAAATGTAAACAAAAGAAACACCTGTTTTTCTTAACTCGTCTACAATTGAAAAAAGTTTTTTTACTTCATTTTCTGTCAATGAAGATGTCGGTTCGTCAAGAACAATAATCTTGGCATTGTAAGAAACGGCTTTTGCTATTTCTACCATCTGTCTCTGGCTTACAGACATCTTTCGCATAATCTGCTGCGGATTGACATTCATTTTCAGAGAGGCAAAAAGCTTAATACTATCTTTAAGCATTTTAGCTTCGTCAATTACACCAAATCTTTTTGGATAACGTCCTAAATAAAGGTTGTCAAGAACAGAACGGTCAAGGCACTGGTTTAATTCCTGGTGAACCATTGCTACTCCGCTTTCCAGTGCCTCTTTAGGACTGTTAAAATCAATAAGTTTTCCGCAGAGAGAAATTTGTCCTTCATCCTTTGCATAAATTCCAAAAAGGCACTTCATCATTGTAGACTTTCCGGCACCGTTTTCGCCCATAAGGCCAAGAACAGAACCTTTTTTTACAGAAAGATTTATTCCGTCCAGAACCTTGTTTTTTGCAAATGACTTGGAGAGGTTTCTGATCTGCAGCATATAATCTTCTTCCATGTAGTAACCTCAAAAATAAATTAAAAAAAAGGCGCCCATTCCAAAAACAAACGGACGCCATTTTTAATAGACCGGTCTTATTAAAACCGGCTTTCAGTTATACTAGTATTTAAGTTTGTCCAAATAGTCAGCACCAGAGTTTGTCTTAACCATGTTAATGGCATAGGCATCGTAGTTGTTGAGATTTGTAAACTTATCAAGACAAGAAGATTCGTTCTGTCCGTCTCCCTGTACTACATTCAATGTAATTCCAAGTAATGGAGCATAGTAGTTAAGAGCCGGAAGATAAGAAGATGAAAGGAAGTTATCTGCTGAGTTGTATATTGTAAGAATTACCTTCTTTTTTTCTGCAGTTGTCTGTTTAATTCCCTTGTCACGGCTACCCGCTGCATATTCCTTCCAGTTATCTTTGTTAACGCCAGTGTTGGAAGCAAGCAATGCTTTTGTATCAGCCTTGTATTCAACAAAGGCAGAAATTTTATTTCCGTACTGGTCGGGCTCAGAAATTCCCTTCTTGTAAACATCAGCACCTGTAAGTCCATCCATAAGATTTCTAAGAATCTGAAGTGTTGCAGTAGCCTGTGCATCTACGTTCTGGGAAACTGTACCTGTAAGCTGTCCTTTTCCAATTGCATCAACTGCATCAGCATTTGCATCATATCCAAAAATAGGAACTCCTGCCGGATAGTTAGAAGCCTGAAGACATCCCATAGCCATACCGTCGTTGTTTGAAACGACCATATCGATTTTGTCTGCAAACTTTGTTGCCCAGTTACCCATAGCTTCTGTAGCAGCATTTGCATTCCATGTTGAACCGTCGGTACCAGTCATGGCTTTTCCTTCAAGTTCAACAACTTTGAATTTCTTTCCGCCTACAGTTACAGAACCTTCCTTGTTTACAGTTGGATCAGTTGAACCGTTCCATGTTCCAAGAGCTTCACGAATTCCCTGTGTACGGGCTTTTGAGTCGTTATGTCCAACGTCACCAATGCAAAGTACATAACCTATAATTCCATCTCCATTGCGGTCAATTACAGAAGGATCTGCATTTGCAAGATAATCTGTAATAAGTTTTCCTTGAACGGCTCCACCACCGGCAGCATCAAAACCTACATAATAAGTTTTGTCATTCCAGTTCATTGAATCCATATCGATTTTACCGGTTGTTGGATCCGAAGGCTGCCTGTTAAAGAATACAAAAGGTTTATCCTTGTTTTGTACTATTTTACCGGTTGTGTTTTTTGAACAACCAATAAATGCGAGAGTTGCCAGTGCAAGTGCCGGTAATACTAAAAGTGTCTTTTTCATTTTTGCTCCTTCTAAAATTAATGTTGAAAAAATCTGCCACTAGAAATATTTCTTATATAGTATTATCAGACAGGTTGTTGCAAAAGTCAAACATATAAAACTTATTTTATTTAGTAACAGTATTTTATTTTCATTTACATT
>ERZ1031557.223-NODE-223-length-11320-cov-6.368486_pt1 | contig 11320 bp, 10 predicted proteins | sample MGYA00518175_ERZ1031557 | MGnify/ENA primary metagenome ERZ1031557 (study PRJEB33719, sample SAMN04261169) | wastewater metagenome | biome: rural village; feature: human; material: feces | host: Homo sapiens | place: El Salvador | collected 2014-01-14 ... | reverse complement strand
AAATGCCTGGCAACTTTCTTCCAGAGGTTTTAAGAGTTTTTCGTTTTCTTCTGCGAGTTCTTTGAGTCCGTTATAAACCGCCACAAGTTCTTTTTGTGTTTCAATTGACGGAAGCGGGATTTTCATATTACATAAATCTTCCCACGCAAAAACAACAGTAGAAGATCCCCATGAGTTATAACAAGCTTCTCTATCCCATTCTTCTCGGTTAAAAATCATATATAAATAAGTCGGTTCCACTTTCTCAGTATCTTTTACTTTAAAAGCTGTATTATTCCAACTTATTAATATTGGTTTTAAAGAATTATTAAAACCTAAACTATATAAAACTTTGATAAATCAGTATCTTTAATATCAGCTTTAGTTGAAATAATTTCTTTTGAAATTGTCATTCCACGAACATCATCAATTCCGTATTTACCTTCGCTATTACGCTCATCACAAAGTTCTATCAAATCCCCAAGTCTGACCATTGGCGCATGTTCAATCTTATGTGTTCTCATCGAGTTTTACCTTCTATTAACTGCCAGATTCCGTTCTTTTTAGAGCCAATACGCTCAACAAATTCTTTTTCCTGCAAAAACCTTAAATGTTCGGCGATTGTATCTCTGTTTTTTCCCAAAACTTCGCTTAATTCAGAATATGTCACACTCGGATTTTCTTTGATTTTTTGAATTATTAATCTATCCAAATCCTTTAAAGTCGGATTTAAAGTCGGATTTATAGTCGGATTTATAGTCGGATTTTCTGCACTTTCACTTGTCCGAACATTATTCTGTGCATCCCACGAGAAATCATCATTAAGAGGTACTGTTATTCTAAAAATATCCCCTTCCATAAATTCAGGATCAGCACCGGAATATTTGTAAGAATAATTAAATAGTTTTCTCACACCAGAACCAAGCTTATCGGAATACCCGATATTTCTAAAAAATGAAGCAATCAACGGATTTTTTGCATAAGGCTCTAAATTTTCCGGTGTAATAAGCCCATCTTTTCTTGCACGGTTGGCATTTTCTACATACATTCTGTCTTTTTCGATTACGAATTTTGCCTGATATGCACTTACAAATTCTCTGTGCATCAAAGTATTCACAATCATTTCTCGGGCAATAATATTTCTTAACGAAAGTCTTACTTTTCCATCTTCAAGATAGAATTTATCAGAAAGATGTTTCACTGCAAATTCGAAAAGACGGTCATAACTTTCAATCAAATTCGTCTCAACAATCAGTCTGTCGTCATAGCGGTCAACATTCACTTTTCTGAGTAAAGCATCCGTAGAATAAGCTGGTGCCACATCACGAATAACGTCATCTTTTCCAAGAAGCATAACCGCGGCAAGATTAAATCCTTTTTCGCCCGTAACCCTATCTTCTGTATACAGCCCGGCACTTTTAAGAAGTTCCGCATCGGTCATCTTTTCCCACGGATGAACTCCAGAAGAATTATTTTTCGCCATAGTCCTTACAAGAGGAAGTAAATCCAATCGTAAGTCATCAAAATGAACATAAGGATAAACTTTTCGCTCTGTAAATATTTCCTGTTTGCGAATATACATTTGGGCAATATCTGTCGTTGATGTAACTTTTACATCAGAATCATTTACACGATTGTAAATAACTTTCTTAAAACTTATTACTTCACCAGAAACAGGCACATGAATATGAATTAATGTCTTCTTTTCGTAAGTTATAATTTCCGGGTCAAGGGTTAAAGTTGGCGAAAAAAGATTCGGATTTGCCAAAACTGTAATGATATTTTTTACCATCGACGACGCAGCTTTTTCTGGAACACCGTTTACAGTTCCGTCATCCAGAATACCAAGATAAATATCTCCTCCAAACCTATTTGAAAACGAGCAGACAGTTTCATAAACATCTTGCTCAATATTTCCACCACAGCGTTTAAATTCTACAGAAACAGTTTCTCCAATCTGTCTTATTCTATCCAGACTTTCTTTCTTACTTGCATTCATATCCAAGTCCTTCAAATGCAGCTTTGATTTTGCTTGTATTGTTTTCATGAGCCTTCAAAAGTTCACTTACCGTTTTGCTTGTTTCTTTAAGGGTTGCATCGTAATCAATGTTACTGTCACGGTCTACAAATTCAATGTAACGACTTGGAACAAGTGAGTAATTGTTTGCTTTAAGAGTTTCAAGTCCAACACTTTTGTAAAGTTCAGGCTGTGCATAATTTAAGCCGTCAGTTCCAACTTCCTGCCATTTGTGGTAGATTTCTGCAGCTTTTGAAATTTGTTCACTTGTAAGAGCATACTTTTTTTTCTGCATATTCTTTACGCCGTTATTCCATTCATCTCCTGTCCAACTGCGTAAATCCATAAAAAGAATTTCATTCTTGCGATTACGGAGAATTCTGTCCTGGTATTTACCACCTTCTTTGTTTTCGTTAAGAATCCAAAAAGAAACACTTATATCAGTTGTAATGAACAGTTCTCTTGGAAGAATAATGATTGCTTCAACTTTATCGTTTTCAATAAGCTTTTGGCGGATAACTGGAGCTGTTCCATCTGCATCACCCAAAGCACCGTTTGCAAGTAAAAAACCGGCAACACCTTTTTTTGGCTTAAGATGACTTAACATATGAAGAATCCATGCATAGTTTGCATTGCTTTCTGGAGGAAGAGCATAACTGGCCCAACGGCTGTCATTTGTTTTCATTGTATCTGCATCAAACCAGTTTTTAAGATTGAACGGCGGATTTGCCATAATGTAGTCAAATGAAATTCCCTTATGAAGATCCAGACGAAAAGTATTTTCCGCTTCTTCGCCAAGGTTGTGGCTGATACCACGCAAAGCAAGATTCATTTTTGCAAGACGATAAGTTGCAGGTTCTTTTTCCTGTCCGTAAACATTGATACGGCTGATGTCGCCTTTTTTTGCTTCAATAAGTGCTGCAGACTGAACAAACATACCGCCGGAACCACAGCAAGGATCGTATAAAGTTCCGTCAAACGGCTGAATAAAACTTGCAATAAGTTCTACAACGTCATGAGGAGTATAGAATTCTCCGTCTTCTTTTGTAGCATTTACGGCAAATTCTTTAAGAAAGTATTCATAAACATAACCGATAAGATCACGCTGAGTTCCAAACTGTTTGTGAGTAATTTTTGTTACTTCATCAATAATCTGCTTTATGTCGTTTGGAGCAAGATTTCTTGCAGTAAAAGTTCCTTCAACAAAACAACCTTTAAGTTGTTCACTTGAATTGGAAAGACTTCGAAGAGCCGTATCAAGAGCAACGTTCAAACCGCTGGCAGAAGTATTGATAATTGTGCTCCAGCGGGATTCTTCAGGAAGATAGAAAGTTCCATCTGTAAAAGTCGGATCATCAATAAAAGCAGCTTTTACATTCGGATCATTAATATCCATACCACGAGCAATAAGATCCTTCTTAAGATTTTCAATTCCGTCATCAAACTTTTCTCCGATAAAGCGAAGAAAAATAAGAGTGAGCATCATATCGCGCTTTTCAAAGAATGAACCAGAGTTTTTTGCATTACGAAGAATATCACGACATTTAAAAAGAATGTCATCTATATTAAGTGGTTTTTCTGTTTTAGTTTTTGCTTTTGCCATTTTTTATAAATCTCCAACGATATGTTTTAAAACATTAATATGCCATTAAATCCATTATATCACAAATTTGAAACTTTTTTAATAATGATAATTGACTTAATCGGAACTTGGGCAATCGGTGTTCCTGTCGGACTTTTAACAGCATTTGTTTTTAAACTTTCTGTTGTGCCTGGCTGCAGGGTACCTGCAATTTCATGAATATAGCGTTATATCTTCTTACAGAACAAAAAATTATCGTTTTATTAATTCTGAATTAAGTCAAATAGATATATAATTTTCTCATGAAACACTCAGTATGGGAAAATTTATTTACAGCTCTTATACTAAACACAATAATTACTTCTGCATCATTTGCACAGAACACAAAAACCGTAGAAGAACTTCTTTCCGGTTACCTGCGCACAAATCTCACACTGCTCAAGTTGTCTTCGGAAGTTCAGAATCAGGAGCTGGAAAATAAATCTTCTCTAATAGAAAACGGAATCGCTGTCTCCCTTTCTACAGGAAGCATAACAATTTCTACGGCGAATTCTTCGGGCACAGACAACAACGGTTACGGAACAATTGTTTTTTCTTCAAAACCACAGGCATCACTTACAGTACCGCAAGCCTCAAACCTTAATCTTTCATTTTCGTCATCAATTGAATTCAGCAACAACGAAATGAATGCAGATTCAACAGAGATTTTACTTGAAGCAAATATATTTTCAGGCGCAAGGCTTGAAAGAAAAATAAAACTCATGGAATCTGAGCGCAAGGTACTCGAAGCAAAACGCGCCCTTCAAAATGGATTCCTTACTGCCGAAAAAGAATTTTACGAAGAACTGCGCAGTCTTTACAAAACAAAAGCCGACATCGTAACTGCGCAAAAAGATTTATATGAAGATACAATTGAATTTGAAAAAATAAAAGCTCAGGGATACAGTTCAGTTTCATCAAAATATAGGCTTGCAAAACTGGAACTTCTTTCTGATGAACACAAAATAGAATCTTACCGCCACGAACTTGAACACAATACAAGAATCTTTGCTTTAAAATGCGGCCTTTCAATAACAGATGCGGCAGATTTTCTTCCAAAAGAAATTCCTGAAGTACAGCCGGTAAAAGCAGGAGCCTTTGACAAAAATACATTTACAGAAACAGAAACCGCCCTCTGGAATCTGAACATAAACAGTTTAAAGCGCAAAGCAGATCAAAGTCTTACGTTAAAAGCCGGCGCAGGTTACACTTTTGCAAATGATATTACAGATACAAAATCAGACACAATCGATGCAACGGCTGCACTCACACTGAACGAAACGGCACTCACTCTTGGCGCAGGAATTTATTTTCCAACAGACGATGCGGCAAATCCATCATACAAATTTTCACTTGGTCTTAACCCGAATAAATTCCGCACACAAAAAATTACAGACCGGCAAAAAGTAATTTCCGAAGACCAGGAAAAAATAGCCATTGAATCTGCACGAAACAATTACATTACATCAATTATTTCACAGAACAGCGAACTCGAAGACATACTTTGGAGCCGGCAAAAAAATTCAGAAACATACAAACTTTATTCAGACCTCGAAGCCGATACAAAAAGTCATTTTGAGCAGGGAATAATTTCTGAAAGTGAATATAAAACAGCGGAAGTAAACAAAGAAAATTACCGCACCCAGTGTCTTTTGGATCAAATTGATCTGATAATTTACAACAACAATACCAAATTAAAATTTACGCGCGACGAAGAAATTATCGGAGGGAATATAAAATGAAATCAAAAAAAATACCGATCATAATTATTTGTTCAGCAATACTTATTGGAGCAACAGTTTCAATCACAGCAATAAAAAACAAATTGTCGCCATCGCAAACTTCGCAGACAACATACATTGTAAAAAAAGAAATTTACAAAAACGAAATAAGTGTTTCGGGAACAGTTTCTGCAGCACAGGAACAAACGCTGCAGGCTCTCTCTGACGGAACAGTCGTCGCGGTTTTTGTAAAACAGGGTGACAAAGTAAAAAAGGGCGACACAATAATTCAACTCGATGACACAACACAGCAGTATAATCTTGCAAAACATGACTACGAAATGGAAACAACGCGCATAAGCGGTTCAAGAAAAGAACTTGCCCTTAAAGAGACAGAGCGTCTTTCTCTTTTACAAAAAATTTCCGAACGCAAAGTTCTTGCGACTTTCGACGGAATCATTGCAGACATTGATGTTTCAGTAGGTGACTCTCTCGAAGCAAAAGATTCTGTCGGAACTCTGGTTGATGCCAGCTATCTTATTGCAGATGTAGAAATTCCTGAAACAGATGTTGCAAAATTAAAAACGCAGCAGTCCGTGGAATTCACTTTTCCTTCCTACGACGGAACAGTTAACGGTTATGTAGTAGGATGGCCTGCAATAGGTGAAATTACCGACAGGGGCGCAACAATTGTAAAAGCGCGTTTAAGAATCGACGAATATCCTGCAGAAGTTCTTCCGAATTTTTCTTTCAGCGGAAAAATCAAAATCAGTCCCGATCAGGAATTTTTAATTATAGAAAGAAATGCAGTCGGCCGTGACAAAAACGGAGCCTACGCAATTCTTGACGGAACAAATGAAAAAATTAAAATCACTGTGGAACCTTACGGAAAAGAATATGTAAAAATTACCAGCGCCAATTTAACAGAAGGACAAATTCTTTCTGAACAGACGGCTCCCAAAGTTTCAGGAACAAACAGACGTGATGGTCCTCCACCAGGAGGCAGATAATGGCCGCTGTGATTATAGAAATGCAGAATGTACGCCGCGAATATTCTGTAGGTGATACAAAAATCTATGCATTAAGGGATGTCTCTTTTCAAATTAAACAGGGAGAATTTGTTTCAATAATGGGACCGTCCGGTTCAGGAAAATCTACATGCATGAACATGATAGGATGCCTTGACAAGCCGTCTTCGGGCACTGTAAAAATTGACGGGAAAGAAACTGCTCTAATGAATGAGAATGAACTTGCAGTACTGCGCAATAAAACCGTAGGCTTCGTGTTCCAGCAATATTTTCTTTTACCGTCAATGAGCGTCCTTGAAAATGTAATGCTTCCGTTAAGATACGCCGGTATACCGCGCGCACAGAGAATGCAGACAGCCACCGAAGCATTGAAGAAAGTAGGACTTGAAAACAGAATGAACCACAGACCGCACGAACTTTCCGGTGGTCAGAAACAGCGGGTTGCCATCGCGCGCGCAACAGTAACGTGTCCCAAAATAATACTTGCCGACGAACCAACAGGAGCACTGGACAGTGAAACCGGGCGTTCCGTAATGCACATGTTCCGCGAAATAAATGAAACTGGAACAACAGTTGTTATAGTAACACACGATCCAGGAATAGGGAAAAGTGCCGACCGCTGCATAAAAATTTTAGACGGACTTATTCAAAATGATTGAAGATTTTTTAAACGCAATTTCAAATTTCCGCAGAAACAAAACCCGCACTTTTTTATCACTGCTTGGAATAATTATAGGCGTTGCGTCGGTAATTGTAATCATGAGTATGGGACAAAGTTCCTCGCAGGAAATTGAAGGCACATTCGGTTCTTCAGGACTGGACATGGTAAGTATAACCAAAGGGTTTTTCAGAAGAAACCGGAGTGCAGTTACAATTAATTTTGACGAAGAATTCCGTGAAGAACTTTTTGGTGAAATTGAAGGAATAAAAAAAATCTGGTACGAAAACAATTTGTCTGCAACAGTTTCCTACGACCAGACAAGTGCTTCGGCATCATGCACAGTCGTAGAAACAGGATACATGCAGACTTTCGGAATGCAGCTGGAATACGGTGACTATTTTTCTGTAACCGACGATGTAATGGGACAGCAGAAAATAATTTTGGGAAGTGACATTGCATCCACACTTTTTCCAAACGGAGATGCTTTGGGAAAATACGTACTCGTTGTAACAAACAAAGTGCGGTTCAGTTTTGAAGTAACAGGCGTTTTAAAGGAACAGAATTCTGGAATGGAAAATACAACTTCGTCCTGCTACATTCCGCGCGGCTTTTACGAAAAAAAAATCTCGCCCAATCCAAAAGCGTCCACCGTCATGGTTCAGGCTATATCAAAGTCACGAACAACAAAACTTCTTGAAGAGATAGAAACTTACTGTACAAAAAAAACCGGCACTGAAGGTTCTGTAAATGTAATGTCAATGCAGGCAATGATTGAACAAATTCAGACAATTCAAAAATCAATAAGTGTAATGCTTTCTGCAATAGCCGCAATTTCTCTTCTTGTCGGCGGAATAGGAATCATGAACATAATGATTGTAACAGTAACAGAGCGCCGTCAGGAAATAGGGATCCGTAAAGCACTCGGAGCAAAACCTTCAATAATAAGACGCCAGTTTTTAATAGAGTCAGCAAGCATTTCCCTTCTTGGCGGAATCATCGGAATTATTTTTGGAATAATCGTAAGTTTTGTAATAGAATATGTTCGCTCGCAAAGTTTTATAATCAGCTTAGAGTCCTGCATCGTTGCATTCGTATTTTCTGTTTTTGTAGGAATTTTCTTTGGATTAAGCCCTGCATCAAAAGCAGCAAAACTCGATCCTGTTGTCGCACTTTCAGGAGAATAAGTTAAAACTTTTGTTTAAATAATTTATCTTATAATCACAACAAAAGAATTTTCGTTTCCAGTAAACTGCGCGCGGCTGAAGTCTGCATAAAATTCTGCACTTGAAAAACCGGCTTCTTCTGCAAAGTTTTCAATTTCGTCGGGCAGCAGAGGATAAATTGGCACACTTTTATAAACCGGCAGAAGATGTCCGTTACCCGTTTCTACATTTGCGTTAAGATTGCGTTCGCCGCTCTTTTCTTCTACAGGAGAAACTGTTGACAATAATCTTGAACGTACACTTTCCCTTACCGGAAAATAAGCCTGTGTATTTTTTGGAAAAAGTTCAAAGTTAACGAGTTCAAGCACAAGACTTCCGCCGGGAGCAAGAAGTTCGTGGCAGTCATAAAAAAATTTGCGCATAAGCGTTCTGTCATGAACAAACATAATCTTGTCATTAAGAACAGAAATTACATCATAGAATTTTTTTCCAAGAAAGCGCGCCATGTCAATGTAAGACATCTGAAAAAATCTTATGGACATAAGCTGATTGCGCCGTCTTAAATTTGCTGAACGAAGAATTTCGGCAGAAGGATCAATTCCTGTAACATCGTTTCCTTCTTTCGCGAGCATATTGTCAAAAAATCCTGTTCCGCAACCGACGTTAAGAATTTTTGCTGGGCGTGAATAATTTGTCAATAATTCTGAAAAAAACTGTTTTTGTTCATGAGTGACGGGGAACAGTTCGTCATAATATTCCACAAGATTTTTCGCAAATTCCATAATACTTTCTATTATAAATCACTTTGGCGAATTTGCAAATTTTTTTTCTTCAAATTGAATTTTGCACGATTTCTTGGTATAGTTAACGCGAGGCAAATATGAAAGAAACGATTCACAGCGTTAAACCGAGCACACAGTACAAAAGAGAACACAAGGCAGACTACGGTCACGAACGCATTGAAATTTTATACGAAGACACTGACATAATTATTATAAACAAACCAAGCGGAATGCTGTCTGTTCCCTACCCTGGCAGCAAAGCCAGAACAGCAATAGAAGTTATAGAAAAGATAATGCGCTCAAAGGGAACTTTGACTGCACATCACAAACCGTTCGTTGTACACCGTCTTGACCGTGACACAAGCGGAGTTATGATGTTTGCACTCAACGAAGCCGCGCAGAAAAAAATTACCGCAACCTGGCACACAATGGTTACAGAACGTCTGTATCGTGCCGTTGCAGAAAATCCGCATGATGAAAAAAAATATCTTCCGGACTTTGGAACAATAAACGACCCGCTCGCAAAAAATGCACATCACATGGGATATGTTCCACACGACGCAAAAGACAAGTCACCTACCGTAGCAGCTCGCACACATTACCGCATTGTTACCCGCGGAACAACCCACACACTTTTTGAACTGTCACTTGATACAGGAAAGAAAAACCAGATTCGCGCGCATCTTTCGTCAAGAAATTATCCTCTTGCAGGAGACGAAAACTACCGTGCGCAGACAGATCCTTTTCACAGACTGGCACTTCACGCAAGAACGCTCGCTTTTAAGCACCCTGTTACAGAACAGAAAATGAAGTTTGAAGTCCCCGAGCCCGAGGAATGGAAGACTTATGTAGAAAAGGGCGACCCGCATCCGCAGACACCAATCTGGCTCGAAAAACGTGCAAAATCAGCGATCCCAAGACAAAGTTCTTATTCATCAGGTCCACGCTCTTCTGCATCTAAAAAAGATCTGCGCCACATGGACTTTATCTCGCGCGGAAAAGCCCTCGGGAAAAAGTATTAAAAAAAATGAACGCCTTTATTCAAGACGTTCATGCAGTATGCCTTAATTCCCTATCTTCCAGCGGTTGCCTTCGCGTACAAAGCGGTTGGCGTTTACTTCCAGAAGGCGGCCGTCTTCACCGGACATTTTTACCATTGAAGTAATAGGGTTTACTTCGGTTACCCTGAAATTTGTTCCGTCATAAAAAAGTCTTATTCCTTCGTTGGGCAGTTTTTTGCGTGCTTCTGCATACCAGTCATATTCATAACTCAGGCAGCAAAGCAGGCGCCCGCACTGGCCGCTTATCTTCATGGAATTCAAGCTTAAATTCTGTTCCTTCGCCATACGTATGCTTACAGGACGAAGTTTGTCACTTATTGCATGACAGCAGTAAGGTCTTCCGCAGACACCAAGTCCACCGGTAATGCGGCTTTCATCACGCACGCCAATCTGCCTTAATTCAATCCTCATCTTAAAGACAGAAACCAAATCCTTTACAAGCTCGCGAAAGTCTACACGGTTGTCGCTTGAAAAAAAGAAAAGAGCCTTTTGTTCACCGACAAGAAAATGTACGGCAACAAGCTTCATATCAAGATGGTGGTAGGCAACTTTTTCCCTGAATGTGTTGAACGCGAGCTTTTCACGTTCCTTAAGTTCGGCAGCGTGCTCCAAATCATGTTGGTCGGCCACACGCACAATCTGAACAACATCAGACGGCTTGATTCCTACAGGACAGTTTGCCCTGCCAAGATTGACTGCAAGATCACTTCCGTAACGTGTAGGAACAATAACACGCTCCCCTGCTTTTACAGAAAGTCCTTCAGGAGCCGTTGCATAAACTCCCTCGCAGGAATAGTCCAGTTTAAGGCGGTACAAATCTTTTGGAAAGACAAAATTTTCAGAACCACGGTCGTCAGAAGTATATCCATCTTCCAGAGAAGACAAATCTTCTGTATCATCATATATATCCTGTTCAAAAATATCAGACATTTTATTCAAGCTCCATTTATATTTGCAGTATCGATTTGTATTTTATCAATTAACAGGCCATAAGGTCTACCAACATTCCCTGAATCTCGTCAATTTTGGCAAGCATGTGAAGCGTATCCCTGTGAGAAGAAAGCATCCACTTTGCAAGATCGTCAAGTTTCTGGTTAATAACAAAAACCTGTGTCTGCGGATTAAGAGGTTTGCCTTTTTTTGTAAAACCGGGGCGCTGGCGTTTTTTGACTTCATAATTGTTTTTTGCAAGATAGCGCAAAAAGCGTGAAACTTTTTTTCTGTATTCGGCAAAGTTTTCGGGCAACTGGCTTTCCCTGAGTTTATCCCCTGCCATATCCGCTTCGT
>ERZ1031557.215-NODE-215-length-11522-cov-4.976629_pt1 | contig 11522 bp, 12 predicted proteins | sample MGYA00518175_ERZ1031557 | MGnify/ENA primary metagenome ERZ1031557 (study PRJEB33719, sample SAMN04261169) | wastewater metagenome | biome: rural village; feature: human; material: feces | host: Homo sapiens | place: El Salvador | collected 2014-01-14 ... | reverse complement strand
CAGTGGGTCGAGGACGGCGAGTATCCCAACGACGAGAAGGCACTGTAATATTTTGGATTGATTTCCAGAGCCTGAATATATGCTTCTTCCGAAAGCTTTAGATAATTCATCTTTTTTGCGGCATAATCCGAAACCTGGCCTTGAGCATCGTAATCCAGTGAAGAATTTACAAGATAACCCGCACAAATTCCTATGTAATAATAGAGGTTTGCATTATTCGGGTAATAGACTATTGCCTTGCGGAATGCGTCAAAGGCTTTTCCGTACATCTGCTGGTCAAGGTAACGGGTACCCAGTATTTTGTACCAGATACCCACCTGTGCTTCAGACGAGACCAGATCCATTGCCCTCTGATCATATTTTGCAATTGCTTCCTGCAGTTCTTCTTTTGTAGTCGGACTTGAAACGCCTTCTTCCATCTTCTGCATTCTTTTTACAGAATTATAGGAAGGGCCGCACGAAATAACGGCAGATGCAAATATTACTGCCGCAATGCAAAATATTGATTTTTTCATTCAGTTAATCCTCGCTAAGGTTGATTCCGCGTGAAAGACCGTCAAGTTTTCTGCGGTAAATGGCAGGCTGTGAAAGATCTTCGGGATCTACCTTGTATCCCGGCGGAACTTCGTGTGTTGCCTTATGCTTCAGTGATTCGTGATGCGACTGGCCTGAAACAAAACCGTCCCTGTCAAAAACATCGTCGTCACTGACTGTATCTTCATAACCGCCGTCTTCAGAAACGCTCACGGTACTGAACCTCTGGTCTTCTTCTGTATCAGCATCAGACTCTGCTGCAGAAGATGATGTTCCGCCTATGATTTTCTGGAATACACCGTAATCTACAAGATTATCATCATCATCTTTTTTTGCTGTATCTTCTGCATCTTCAAAAACTTCTGTCTTGTTAAAGCCGGTTGCAATGACAGTAACAGAAACACGGCCGGCCATGTCAGGATTGTCAACAAGTCCAAGGAAAAGTTCAACATTCTGACTTGCAGAAGCCTTGATGTTATTTGAAATCTCGTCAATTTCGGGCATGGTAAGGGAATCATCGCTGGTAATGTTAATAAGAATCTTTGTAGCACCATCAATATGGCTGTTTTCAAGCATAGGATTGGAAATTGCATTTTGGGCGGCATCGATTGCACGGTTTTCACCTTCACCTGCACCGACTCCAAGAATTGCATCTCCTGCACCCTTCATAACTGAGCGTACATCATTGAAATCAAGGTTGATTTCACCCGGAATAGTGATAATTTCAGAAATTCCCCTTACACCTTCGCACAGAACGTTATCTGCAAGAAGGAATGCCTTTTTGTAAGGAAGACTTGCGGCTTTATCCTTTGATGAAACCTTAAGGCACTGCTGGTTTGGAATTACAATAAGACTGTCTACATATTTGCGCAGTTTTTTAAGACCTTCCTTTGCATTTGCCATTCTGACGGCTGCTTCGAATTCAAACGGTGTCGTTACAACGGCAATTGTAAGAATGCCAAGTTCCTGTGCAAGCTGGGCAACAATAGGTGCAGAACCTGTTCCTGTTCCGCCGCCCATTCCGGCTGTAATAATAACCATATCGGCTCCTTCAAGAAGCCCTTTTATTACTTCTGAATCTTCTTTTGCAGCCTGTTCGCCTACTACGGGGTTTCCGCCTGCACCAAGACCGCCGGTTATTGCCTGTCCTATAGGAATACGTTTTGGAGCCGGAGACATTTTCAACGCCTGCAGATCTGTATTCAAAACTATAAATTCAACATCTTTTACGCCGACTTCTATCATGCGTTTTACAGCACTTGAACCGCCACCACCGCAGCCGATAATTTTTATTACCGTCGGATTCGCCGTGAGCTGTGAATCATCTGCAGCGGCAGGTGTTTTTTCTTCCTCGATATTGTCAAAATCTATCATAAATCCTCCAAACCCAATTCTCTTTTATTAAGGCATATTACGTAAACTGTCCGTAACTGCCCTGAAAAGTTCCAAAAGTTTCTGTTCCTAAAAGAAATGCTTTATAAAATCTTTTATAAAATGATGCCTTCCGTTGTCAGAAGCGGATTTCCCGGCCTTTTTATAATAAGACTTCTTTTTGTCCTGCGAATTGTTATTGAACTGAACAAGCCCCATAACAGTTGCAAAGTCCGGTTCACGGTAACTTTTGTCTACACCGCCCATGTCAGAACAGCAGCCGATTCTTACAGAAGACGTCTTCCATACACTCTGCGCAAGTTCAACGACACCCGGCATCAAAGCACCGCCGCCTGTAAGAACGATACTTCCGCTCAGCTTGGTAAGATTAGAACGGCGCACAACCTCTTTTTTTACAAGAGTAAGTATTTCTTCCATACGAGGCGCAATTATCTGGCACAGTTCGAGCCTGTTAGTCTGCTCTGGCGGTCTTCCACCTACTCCAGGAATAATTACTTCTTCATTTTCTTCACCGCCGAATACCCAGCAGCTTCCACTTTCTACCTTTATCTTTTCTGCAACAGCATTCGGGATTCCCTTTACTATTGCAATGTCATTCGTAACAAGGTTTCCGCCTACAGGAATTGAGGCTGTAAAAACAGGCGCACCGTTGTTTATTACAATCACGTCTGTAGTTCCACCGCCAAGGTCAATCAGAATAGAACCCAGATCCATTTCGTCTGAATGAAGCGTTGACTTTGCAGCCGCAAGCGTTTTGAGCATAACATTATCCAGATTGTATCCTGCTCGGGTTATGCACTGCTGGATATTTGCAAAGGCTGTTTCCGAAGCCATAACCAGGTGAACTGACACTTCCAGTCTTACGCCCATTATTCCAATAGGGTTTTTGTAACCTGCCTGACCGTCAATTATATAATCCTGAGGAATTACGTGGATAAGTTTTTTGTCAAGCGGAATCATTATTGACTTTGCAACATCAATAACCCTTTTTTTTGCACTTTCGCCTATTTCCATGGGTCTTAAGTTTCTGCCCGAAGCGTCCACCCCTGTCTGGCCTGTGGAATTCGTGCTTTCTACCTGGGAACCGCCGATTGCCGTACAGACAGAAGTAACTTCCACACCTGCGGCACGGTCAGCTTCTTCTACAGTTTCCCTTATTGCGTTCATGGCAGCATCAATATTTACTATTACGCCGTTACGGAGTCCCTGAGAAGGCCTTTTTGCCAGACCGATAATTTCTATATTGTTGTCGGCATCAAGCTCACCTATGGCAACTCTTATGAAACATGTTCCAATGTCAAGACCAACAACTTTGTCGCCCAAAATAATCCCCCAAAACATTACTTGATTTAAGGAACAAAATTCTTAAATCAAGTTTCTGTCACACAAATTTCAATTAACGGCTGCGGAAGAATGAGTCCTGTAGGACACTGAACCGTAGCGCAAATCTATCTCGGAAACATCCGGCTCGATTGAATCGACTACATCAAGCACAACCATCATGTACTTCAAGGCCTCTTCGTTAAGAGAACGATCTGTAAGAACCCTGACATGTTTGTGCACAGGATACAGAACAAGTTCGTAATTGCCGTATTCCTTCTGTACAACCTGAATTTCAGAAATAGCGGCAAAATACTTCTGCGACCGGCTTCTGACAGTTTCTATCTGGTCCAGAAGAACGCGGTAATTTGCAGGTATGCTCATACCTTCCCTGAATTTTTCTACAGGAAGACCCGAAACAAGCGGTATCTCATAATCGGTGTCAGATTTCTGACGGTTGCCAGTGAATAATACACCATTTTTATCAATTTGAACAGATATATAGCGGCCGCCGTTATTAATAACAGTTTTTGCTACCGGAACACGTTCTTTGACAGACACAATCACTCTGTCAGGAAAAACCTTTGAAACATCAACGCTGTCTATATAAGGAACAGAACTCAAAAGAGAAGCTGCCCTTTGGGTATCAAAGCGCAACCATGACGATGTTTTCATACTGCCCAGAAGTTCCGTAAACTCCTGCTGGGAAGCAGACTTCAGTCCGGAAACAGTTATTGACGGTTTTGAAAAACACGGAACGAGAACCATCGATATAATAAGTTCAGCAAAAAGAAGAACGGCAAGAACAAAAACCAGAATCTTTACGAGAAAAACCTTTTTGTCTTTTTTTTCACTTTTGTCAGATCCTGAAACAGTCACAAAATCCTCAAAATCGGTAAATACTACATCACTCATTTTCTATTATTATTCCCTCCAGACTTTCTGTCATATTCTTTCCGGCAAAACTGTATTCTTCAAGTTCCTCATCCGAAGCGCAGTGCGAAGCGTTCAGTATAAAACCGCTCATCGCAAATGTCGTCAGAAGCGACGTTCCTCCGGCAGTAAAAAACGGAAGCGATATTCCTGTAGTAGGAACGGCACCGCAGACAACAGCGCAATTCAAAAGAGACTGTGCTGTAATCATTATTGTAAACGCAAATGCCGAGTACGCTGCAAATTTATTCTGGCAGGACAAAGAAATAACTGTTCCGCGCCATACAAAAAAAGCAAGAAGAACAAAATATACAGTTACTCCGGCAAGTCCCATTGCATTTGCCCACCCTGCAAAAATATAGTCACTCTGAACTTCAGGAATTGAAGCTACACGCCACATTCCGCCGCCCATTCCGGCTCCCCAGATTCCACCGGCAGTAATAGCCTGCTGTGACTTTATAAGCTGGTAATTGAGTTCACCGTTCAGAAAGTCAATGACACGATCCAGGCGGTAAACTTTTATTGTAGTAAAAAAAACTGCAAACAGAACAAGAATTATTCCCATAGGCAAAAGCCACAGAATTGAATTCCCTGTAATAATGAACATTAAAATTCCAATACAGAAAATAAAAATGGCAGTAGACAAATCATTCTGACCAAAAGCAATAAATGCACAAAGAGGAACAACAACAAAAAGAGGATAATTGCGGTGTTTCTTTCCGCTTTCCCTTTCATAGTCAGAAGCATGGTCAACAAAAAGATATGCCAGATAAAACACAAGTGCCGGCTTTATAAATTCAGAAGGCTGAAAAGAAATAAAACCCAGATCGACACATCTGTACGCACCGTTTCTCTCGTCCTTGAATCCCGGAATTACGGCCATAACGCAAAGAATAAAGCATGCATAAAAAACAACAACCGAAATTTTCTTTATAAAATTAACCGGAAGAAATGCCATTGCACAAAAAGCAACAAATGCCACACACGAATACTTAAGCTGATCGTAAAAAAAGCCCAGGCTGTTTGCGTCACTTCTGATTCTGAGCGCGGCTTCCTGCGTACTTACATAAAGCGTAACCATTCCCAGAGACCACAAAAGCAGAACAGCAACAAAGAAAAGAGGATCACTTTTTCTGAATCTTACGGCAGGTTTGTCTGCAAAAAGCGTATAGTTAGTCATGGGAATTTTCTCCCAGAATATGCGCAACTGCACGTTCAAGCCCCATTCCGCGAGAACCCTTTACAAGAACAACAGCACCTTCACCCATAGAAGAGCAGACTTTTTCTGCAGCCTGTTCCATAACAGAATCACTCTTTCCTGCAAAGTATGCAAGTTCGCATTTACAGTGCGATTCAAGTGCAGCATTGTAAGCATTCTGCATCTCATCGCCAGTAAACACTACAAGGGAACATCCGGCCCCGGCGGCAAGAAGACCTGTTTTTCTGTGTTCAGAAGCAGAAGCCTCTCCAAGTTCAAGCATATCTCCCAGAACCAAGCATTTTCCCTGCGGGCATGGAACAGAAGAAATAAATTCAATTGCCCTTTCCATGGAGTCAGGATTTGCATTGTAACAATCCTGAACAACAGTATACCGTCCGTGGAGCACCTGGCTTCTTCCGAACATAGGCTTTAAATTATTTAGGCCGGAACAAATTTCTTCTGCAGAAAGTCCCATGAATTTTGCAAGTTCAACGGCAGCAAGCGCGTCCAGAAAATTGTACTTTCCCGGAAGCGGAATAAGCGCTTTTTTGCCGCATACAGAAATTTCGGTTCCTTCAAGACCTTTGTCTTTTACAAGCTGCACATCTGCATCTACGCCTTCCCCGTACAGAACAACGTTTCCGTCAACGCGCTCCTTTAAAAATGAAGCAAAATCATCTCCTGCCGGAATAAAAGCTGTTCCGATTCCTTGAAAATAATCAAAAATCTTTGACTTTTCTGCAGCAATATTTTCCCTTGAACCAAGAATTCCTATGTGTGCCGTACCGATATTTGTAATAACAGCAAAACGCGGTTTAAGAACAGAGGCAATTTCACCGATTTCGTTAACGCGGTTCATTCCCATCTCAAAAATACCAACCTGATGTTCCTTTCTGATTGCAAATACAGAAAGAGGAAGGCCTGTTTCGCTGTTAAAGTTACCCCTGTTTGTAACAACACTGTACTTCTGTGACAGAATTGCGGCAGCTATCTCTTTTGTAGTAGTTTTACCGCTAGAACCCGTTACCCCGATCTTGATCAAAGAAGGAAACTTGTCTACATAAGCCGCAGCAGTTTTCTGCAAAGCCGTCAAAGTATTCTGTACAGCAATAAAAATAACCGCCGGATTTTTTGAATGAATGTCTACAAAATAATCACTGTCTTTTTCAAAATTGTCAAAGGCAATAAAAACAACAGAAACACCTGCGGCCACTGCCTGAGGAATAAATTTATGTCCGTCCTGATTTTCACCAATAAGAGGAACAAAAAGAGAATTTTTTGTTACAAGCCTGCTGTCTGTCTGCACAGAATCAAAAAAGAATTCCCCGTCCCCAAGAACATGCACACCGCCTGTTGCAGAAAGAACATTTTCAAGAGAAAGAAGGCTTTGTTTGTTTTCAGTTTTACCGCTTGTACCGCTCATTTTTTATTCCTCATTTCTACCCTGACAATTTCATTTGATTCGGCTTTTCTCATGCCGAGTTCATTTTCTGCAACCTTTTCAATTCTGTCAGAGCTTGAGAGAACTCCAATCTCGGTAATAAGCTTTTTATTCTGCTCCACAAATTCAGACTGCTTTTCTTCGAGTTCAAGAACAGAATCTTCCTGTTCCTTAAATTTTTTGGACTGAACTGCATTCAATATCAAAAGACCCGGAATACTGAGCGCAAGCAAAAAAAGTCCCATGGTCTTGAAAATAGAACTTATGCCCTGTTTCATAATGCTTCAACTCCTCTAAGCCTGTCCTGTCCGGCATCACATATTTTTCTTACAACCCTGAGTTTTGCACTTCTGGAAGGGGAATTTTCCTGAACTTCCGTTTCTGTAGGTGCAAGCGGTTTTCTTGTCAAAAGTTCCGCACAGGGATGGCCGCCGCAAGTACAGACAGGCCTTTCCGGCGGGCAGACACAAACTTTCGCCAGATTTCTGAAGTAATTCTTTACAATTCTGTCTTCTATCGAATGAAAAGTAATTACGCCAAGTTTTCCGCCCGGAGCAAGAACATTGAATGCATCGTGAACAGCTTCGACAAGCCTTCGAAGTTCGCCGTTAACATAAATTCTTATTGCCTGGAACGTTCTTGTCGCAGGATGAATATTTCCGTGCCTGTAATTCTGCGGAACAGCATTATATATAATATCGGCAAGAGTCTTTGTCGACGTAATACGGAACTGAGTTCTTGCAGCAACAATAGCCGAAGCAATCCTGCGTGAATATTTTTCGTCGGAATAGAGATAAATCATATCTGCAAGTTTTTTTTCATCCATTCCGTTTACAACATCCTCTGCACTTTCCCCTGCAGAAGGATTAAGCCTCATGTCAAGTTCTTCGTCATGCCTGAATGAAAAACCGCGCCCGCTGCGTTCGTAATGAAAAACGCTTATTCCAAGATCAAAAAGAATAAGATCAGGTTTTCTCATGTCAGCAGGATAATTTCTGTAAAAATCATTGAACCATCCGTTAAAGAACTGCATTCTTTCGCCGAAAGGTTCAAGGCGTTCGCGGGCCCTGGACTGAATCACAGGATCCGCGTCAACACCAAGAATATGTAATGCCGGAAACTTTGTCAGAAAATTAAAGGAATGTCCCCCTTCGCCAAGCGTTGAATCGATCATGAACGCATCTTTCTCAAACGGCTCGCCCGCAGGAGAAAGCATTTCGAGACATTCATTCAATAAAACAGGCGTATGGACAATCTCCATTTTCTGAAACCCCGCAAAACTTCATTAAAATCACAGCAGAATTCCGCTCATACTTTCTGCGGCCTGCTGGAACGAACTTTCAGTCTTTTCGAGATAATCGCGGTAACTGGCAGAATCCCACAATTCCATGTATTTGTTTATACCAAGAATTGTGCATTCTCCGGAAAGACCTGCGTATTCCCTAAGACTCTGGGGTATAGAAAGGCGACCCGAACGGTCAAATTCCAATTTTTGCGCTGGAGCAATAAACCTGCGCAGAACAAGACGTTTTTGATCATTAAACAAAGAAGCGGAACCAAGTATCTTTTCGTTCAAAGAAGCCCACTCCTCCATCGTAAAAAGCATAAGACAGTGATCAAGACCCTGCGTTACCATGAGAACTTCCTGCTGCAAAACAGAACGCAACTTGGCCGGAAAAAGAATTCTTCCCTTTTCATCAAGCGTATTGCAATATTCACCGATAAGCATTTCCATGCCACTACTCACCACTTTTACCCACTATTTCCCACTTACCAACCATTTTATCAACTTTTTTTATAATGTCAATGCGAAAAAATGCCGATACTTATAATTTTGTTAATCTGATATTGATTTTTTCAAATAAAAACTTTAAAAATGTATAGGAAAGTTCCGGCAGAACAGTCCCGCCTTGATTTTCAAAAGATATTCTGCAGTAAAATAATGATAAACACACTTAACGAAACACACCTTCACAAAACATTAAAAAAAATCTATGCAAACAAAACAGAAAGAAGTGTTATGGAACAGCCGGCAGAAGGATACATTGCCGACATAATAAGACCAGACGGCGAAATAATTGAAATCCAGACAGGAAACCTTTCATCCCTTTTGCCCAAGATAACAAAATATCTGGCCGCAAAAAGAAATGTAACCGTTGTATATCCTCTTGCCGCAAAAAAATATATAGAAACAAAAAAAAGACGGCTGTCTTGTTTCCAGAAGAAAAAGTCCTGTTTCAAAAAATATTTACAGTATATTCAAAGAGCTGACCGGCCTCACCTCAGTTCTGCTCGATCCAAAGTTTAAACTCATTGTACATGAGTCAACAATTACAGAAGAAAGGGAACAGACTGAATTATGCGTCCAGTCAAAAAACAACAGGCGCCGGTTCAGAAAAAACTGGTTAAAAACCGGAAAACGACTCGAAGACACAGGAACAGAACATATTTTTAACGGCACCCGAAGTTACCTGAATCTCATTCCAAAAGATCTGCCGCAAATGTTTTGTATCAAAGACCTTCTTTTGTGTGCAAAGAAAAATATTCCGGGAATAAAAGAAAATGAAATAAGACTTTTTGTCTGGGTCTGTATAAAAACCGGCTTAATTGAATTTATAGAAAAAAACGGCCGCCAGAATATATACAGAATAAAAAGCGGCCTTCAGAAATAAAATTACTTCGGAACAGAATAAATTCAAAAACAAAAAACCCGGCTCAAAAAGTGAAACCACCTTAAGAACCGGGTTGTAAGACAAAAAGGTCTTGTTACCAGTTGTCCATCATATCGTCTTCATCACGATTCTGAATATCATACAAGTCAGTAACCGCGCGTATGTCATCCAGGTACATATAGAAAGAACCCTTTGCTTCCATAGGATTGCAGTCTACTCTGAATCCTACAATGCGAAGACCGGGTTTGTCTCCATGGTAAACACTCTGCTGGATAATTCCATGTTCTCCGTCCGGTGAAGGTGGAATTGCTGTAGTAAGTTTTTTCCATCCGCTGAACTCAAGTGAACCCATCCAGATTTCAAAATTGTTTCCGTTGTAATCCTGAACCAAAAGCCACATCTGGTGACCCATATTGCGTCCGCAAACCCAGACAGAAACAGTCTTTGTTACTCCTTCAATAGGAATAGGGCGTGCTGCAGTAATATAGAAAGAATTAACACCACGGCGGAAGAATTCTGTCTTTACACCAAAAACTTTTGTATCTTCCATTTCCTGATTGTCTGCATCTTCAAGAGGTTCCTTTGCAAGCGGACTTCCGTCAAAAAGGCGGCCGGAAATAACACCGTAATCGGGTGAAATATGAACATTCCACGAACCTTCCCTTTCAAAACGGTCAACACTTACTTCTCTAAGAGCCTGCTTGGCACTGTCGTTACCAATATTTGAAGCATCAGGCTCAGAAAGAGAATCTGTCTGTGCAAAAACTGAAGCTCCGGACAAAATCAAAGCGGCCATAACCGCAAAATGCAATTTTTTCATAATTATTTACCGTCCTTATTTTGCAGCGTCAGTGCTGACTGTCTCTGTACTGTCGGAATCACCAAAGTCGGCATCCTTAAGCTCATATCCGTCGTAAATGTTTGACAGAGTATTTGTAGTATACTTCAACTGATCAAAGTAAATTACATAATCATCTACAGCTTCATCTGCATCTGTGCGTACTCTGAATCCTACAAAAGTAAGGTTTCTGCGGCCTGAGCGGATTCTTGAATGCTGGCGGATATATCCCGGAACATTTACAACAACATTGCGCCATCCCTGGAATGCAAGATTTCCTGCCTTGATTGTATGAACGCGACCATCTGCATCGCGAAGAAGAATTTCAAGATTATAGTTATAGTTGGCACCCCATACCCAGAAATCAATCTGCGTAACTGTACCAATAAAAGGAATCTCGGTTATTTCATCATTTGACTTGGGAAATACTTCAAACCAGTTGTCTCCCTTTCTGTCAAACTTTATCTTTAAACCAAGAACCTGCGGTGTAACACCTTCCTTCTGGTACGGACGGAGGGAATTGGGAATTCCATCGAACATCTTTACAAGAGGATATCCTTCCGTTACAAAGCGGCTTGTCTGAACTCCCCATGTCCAGTTGTAGGTCTGACCGCCACAAAGATATTCCTGAGCACCTTCGGTGTCAAAATTATCAATTACAATTGTCTCCACAGCCTTGGCACTTGGCTGGGCAACAACCGGCACGCATAACGCAAGCGCAAAAATCAGGCTACCGAAAATAACTACGCCCTTTTTCATTCAAATCTCCTTGAATCATGCCTTCCATATCTTAGTTGCGGAAAACACCTTATTTACATATCGTCAGATAATATTAATCTCTTTAGCGGAAAATTCCGTCAAAAAGTATTATCAGTATTTCCCTTCATTATATTTGCACACGACTTCTTTGTCAAACGATTTGAAGGCCGGCAGGATTTTTTTTGTCTTGAATTTTAACTTTAAATAGACTATTCTTAACATAACGCATATTAAGGGACGTTCCGTAAATTTCGGAATACCCTATTCTAATTCAACAGGAGAAATATATGTTCAGTTACAAAGACATCGGACTTGTAAACACAAAACATTTGTTCGAAATGGCAATGAAGGGACACTATGCTGTTCCGGCTTACAACTTCAACAACATGGAGCAGATGCAGGTTATTATCCAGGCTTGCGTAGAGACAAAGT
>ERZ1031557.205-NODE-205-length-11723-cov-7.263198_pt1 | contig 11723 bp, 9 predicted proteins | sample MGYA00518175_ERZ1031557 | MGnify/ENA primary metagenome ERZ1031557 (study PRJEB33719, sample SAMN04261169) | wastewater metagenome | biome: rural village; feature: human; material: feces | host: Homo sapiens | place: El Salvador | collected 2014-01-14 ... | reverse complement strand
AGCAGGAGTTCATCCAGATCGACACCACCAACATCCTGTTCATCTGCGGCGGTGCTTTTGATGGTCTGGACAAGTATATCCTGCGCCGCACCGATAAGTCCGCGCTGGGCTTCGGCAGTGCGCTGAAGGATAACTCCACCGAGGCTGAGCGTGCATTGCTGCGCAAGGTAGAGCCCCACGATCTGGTCAAGTTCGGTCTGATCCCGGAGCTGATCGGCCGTCTGCCGGTCATCACCGTGCTGGATGATCTGGACGAGGATGCGCTGGTGCGCGTGCTCAAGGAGCCCCGCAACAGTCTGGTCAAGCAGTATAAAGAGCTGCTGGGCATGGATAACGTGGAGCTTACCTTCACGGACGAAGCCCTGCACGCCATTGCCCGCAAGACCATCGAGCGCAAGACCGGTGCCCGCGGTCTGCGCAGCGTGATGGAAAGCATCCTGCTGCCTATCATGTACGAGGTGCCCAGCGATGCCACCATTATCCGCGTGACTGTGGATGAGGACACCGTGGAGGGCGGCGAGGCACATCTGGAATACGGCGCTGTGCGCAAACGCTATAAAAATCAGGCCGCTCTCAGCTGACGGCATCGCCGCACAGCAGGGGAGTGTACCCGCTTGCAAGGCCCTGTTTCAAAAGCTTTTTGCTTTTGGCAGGGCTTTTTGCTTTCAAATTCTTGTTTCTGACAGGAAAATGTACTATAATAGTAAAGTATGGATCGTGCGGCATGTGCTCTCTGGCAGGGGCATACCGCAAAAGACGAGCCATAGAATTGGGTAATAGGAAGTACTATAAAGGAGTGTGTATTCAATGGCAAATTATCATGAGATGGATCGCGCTGCGCTGACCGCTGAAAAGGCAGCGCTGGAACAGGCTTATAAAGAGTTTCAGGCAAAGGGTCTGAAGCTGAACATGGCACGCGGCAAGCCCGGCCCCCACCAGATGGATCTGGCAATGGACCTGCTGAAGATGACCGACTACACCACGGATGCAGGTACCGATGCCCGCAACTACGGCGAGCTGGAGGGTCTGAGCGAGGCCCGCGCCCTGTTTGCAGATGTGTTCGGCGTAAAGCCCAACGAGGTATTCGTGGGCGGCAACTCCAGCCTGCAGCTGATGTATAACCTCATCAACATCGGCTATGTGTTCGGCTTCCCGGAGTCTCCCTGTCCGTGGTCTCAGGTGGAAAAACGCAAGTTCCTCTGCCCGGTGCCCGGCTATGACCGTCACTTTGCCATTACTGAGGAGTTCGGCTTTGAGCTCATCAGCGTGCCCATGACCCCCAACGGCCCTGATATGGACGTTGTGGAAAAGCTGGTGGCTGAGGATGATACCATCAAGGGTATCTGGTGTGTGCCGCAGTACTCCAACCCCGATGGCTACACTTATAGCGATGAGACCATCGAGCGCTTTGCCAAGATGAAGACCGCCGCCCCGGATTTCAAGATCTTCTGGGACGAGGCCTACATCGTCCACCACCTGACCGAGGAGATCATTGAGACCCCCGTTCTGCTGAACGTGAGCAAGAAGTATGGCACGCAGGATCGCGTATTTATGTTCACATCCACCAGCAAGATCACCTTCCCGGGCGCCGGTGTTTCTGCCATTGCATGCAGCGACAACAGCATGAAGTATATGTGCAAGCGCTTTTCAGTGATGATCATCAGCTACGATAAGATGAACCAGCTGCGCCACGTCCGCTTCCTGAAGAACAAGGAGGGCGTTCTGGCACACATGGCAAAGCACCGCCGCCGTCTGGTGCCCTGCTTTGATGCCGTCAAGACCGCCTTTGCCGCCAACCTCACCCCCTGCGGCGATATTGCCCACTGGACCAACCCCAAGGGCGGCTACTTCATCAGCCTGTATGTCATGCCCGGCTGCGCCAAGCGCGTGGCGGAACTGTGCAAGAACGCAGGTCTGGTGCTGACCGGTGCAGGCTCTGCCTATCCGTACCACAAGGACCCGCAGGATTCTCATCTGCGCATTGCACCCACCTACCCCAGCCTGGACGAGGTGGAGGCCGCTTCCGAACTGCTGTGCGTCTGCGTGCGTCTGGCTGTTGTGGAAAAGCTGCTGGCTGATATGGCCTAAGGCTTAAAATAATTTGTATATTCTCCTCTGCGGGGCTCTTTGCAGGGCTGGCAGGGGAGTTTTATCACAGAAAGGTCGGCACGACGGCTGCTCTGTGAGGAGAGGAACCGTCGGCAAAACTTGCGGTTCACAACAAAAACGGCTGCGGCTGCACAGCCGCCGCTTTTGGAGGTTCCCGACTTATGAAAACAAAAGGCAAAGCATGGCAGCTGGTCGTTACCGCGCTGCTGATCGTTGTGTTTGTCTACACCGCCTTTTTTGGCGTGGCGGCAAAATACGGCGATGTGACCACCACCTACATCAAGGGTGCAAAGGATATCCGCTTTGGTGTGGATATCAAAGGTGGCGTCAACGTCACCTTTGTGCCCTCGGATGGCTACGATGCCACGGACGAGCAACTGGATGCCGCCCGTCTGGTCATCGAGAACCGTCTGGTCGCATTGAACGTGACCGACTACGAGCTGTATGTGGACAACAACTCCGACAGCCTGATCCTGGAGTTTCCGTGGCAGTCCGGCGAGACGGATTTTGACCCCGAGTCTGCCATTCAGGAGATCGGCACCACCGCCTACCTGACCTTCCGCGAGGGAGCCAGCAAGGACGGCGAGCTGATTTTGGACGGCTCTATGATCGAAAGTGCTTCGGCGCAGTACGGCGCTGTGAGCAACGGCGGCAGCTCTGAGTATTACGTTGCCCTCAAGTTCACTACCGAGGGTGCCAAGGCCTTTGGCGACGCCACAACCAAGCTGGCCGCCGATAAGGGCAGCATCAGCATCTGGCTGGACGACGAGAACGTGAGCACCGCCACTGTCAACACCGCCATCACCGACGGACAGGCTATCATCACTAGCTCGGCGTCCAATCCCTTTACGCAGGATGCCGTGGTCAAGATGGCACGCCAGATCAACTCCGGTGCACTGCCCTTTGCGCTGAGCGTGGACAGCTACTCCACCGTAAGCCCCAGTCTGGGCGAAAACAGTCTCAGCGCCATGGTGCTGGCCGGCCTGATCGCCTTTGCCCTCATCGTGGTGTTCATGACTGTGCTGTACCGTCTGCCGGGCTTTCTGGCCTGCATCGCGCTGGCCGGTCAGGTGGCGGCTACGCTGGCCTTTGTATCCGGCTACTTCCCGGTGTTTGAAAGCTTTACCCTGACCTTGCCCGGCATCGCAGGTATCATTCTGGCCATCGGCATGGGCGTGGATGCCAACGTCATCACCGCCGAGCGCATCAAGGAGGAGCTGAAAAACGGCAAATCTCTGGACGGCGCATTGAAGAGCGGCTTTGCCCGCGGCCTGACCCCTATCATTGACGGCAACGTGACCATCGTCATCGTGGCCATCGTGCTCATGGGTGCCTTCGGCCCCTCGGATGGCCTGTTTGCCAAGGCACTGCACTTTGTGTTCTTTGCCTTCGGCCCCTCTACCGCAGGCACTATCTACGCATTCGGCTATACGCTGCTCACCGGCGTGTTGCTGAACTTCGTGTTTGGCGTATTCGCTACCCGTGTCATGATCCGCGGCGCAGCCGCCATCAAGGCACTGCGCAATCCGTGGCTGTACGGTGCTGCAAAGCCCGGGCAGGAAAAGGCCGAAAAGAAGCCGGTAAACTTTGTTGCCCTGCGCAAAAAGTTCCTGACCTTCTCCGCCTGCCTGATGGCAGTCATCCTGCTGTGCGCCGCAGTGTTCGGTGTGCATCTGGATACTGAGTTCACCGGCGGTGCTATGATCACCCTGTCCTACGAGGGCAGTTTTGATCAGTCCGCTGTGCAAAAGACCGCTGCTGCGGCGCTGGAAAACACCGGCCTGACTCTGCAGACCGGTGAGAACGTGGCCACCGGCGACCAGACCCTGAAAATCTCCATGCCCGGCACCGAGACCGTGACCACCGAGCAGGTGGAGAACTTGCTGGATTCCTTGAATGAGAACTACCCGGACAACCAGTTTGCCCAGCTGTCCCTGAGCAACGTCAGCGCAGCCATGGGCACCAAGTTCCTGCAGAAGAGTCTGGTAGCTGTGGTGTTTGCACTGGTGCTCATTCTGCTGTATATCGCCCTGCGCTTCAAGAACATCGGCGGTTTGACCGGCGGTATGATGGCAGTGCTGGCGCTGGTCAACGACCTGATGGTGGTGTTTGGCACCTTTGTGCTGCTGCGCACCGCACTGGACGGCAACTTTATCGCCGCCATGCTCACCATCCTCGGCTACTCCATCAACGATACCGTTGTGGTGTACGACCGCATCCGCGAGAACCGCACCCTTATGGGCAAAAAGGGCAGCTTTGAGGAGCTGGTCAACCAGTCGGTCAACCAGTCTGCCCGCCGTACCCTGATCACTACCATCACCACTGTAATGGCACTGGGCGTCATGTGCATCGTGGCAAAGCTCTACGGTCTGGACAGCATCTTTACCTTTGCATTCCCGCTGATGATGGGTATGATCAGCGGTGTGTATACCTCTCTGTGCGTTTCCACCTCGGCATGGGTGCTGTGGAGCGAGCGCAGCAAAAAGAAAAACTGAGGCGGAGGAACAAAAGATGAAGTGCCCTTATTGCGGCGCGGAGGAATCCAAGGTGATCGACTCCCGCCCTACGGAAGATAACGAGCGCATCCGCCGCCGCCGCGAGTGCCTGAACTGCCACATGCGCTTTACCACCTACGAGGTGGTGGAAACAGTGCCGCTGGTGGTCATCAAAAAGGATAACTCCCGCGAACCCTTTGACCGGCAGAAGCTGTTCAACGCCATGCTGCGCGCCTGTGCCAAGCGTCCTGTCAGCTACGAAACGCTGGAACGCGCCGTCAGCAGCATCGAGCAGTCCCTGTTCAGTTCTTACGACCGCGAGATCCCCAGTGTGCGCATCGGCGAGCTGACCATGGAGGAACTGAAAAAGATCGACGAGGTGGCCTATATCCGCTTTGCCTCGGTCTACCGCCAGTTTGCAGACGTGGAAAGCTTCCTTGATGAACTGAAAAAGCTTGTGGGCGACCGCAAGGAAAATCAGTAAATTGTAACTTAAGACCGAGAGATGCTTTTGGGCGTCTCTCGGTCTGTTTTTATTGTGAAAAGACTACTTGTCGCGTCCTGCAGGACACGACAAGCGTGAAATATAAAACGGTTATTCCCCCCAAGGACATTGCACGGCGTTTCGTGCAGTGTCCTTTTTTGCTCACCTTATACCAGACGCCGGGCAAGCCATTCCAGTCGCTCTACCTCTACCTGCGCGCGGCGCAACTCACCCAGTGCATCCTCTGTGGCCTGCTGCTCAAGGTATCCGTCTGCCGCCCGCAGTGCAGCTTCCAGTTCCGTGTAGTCAGCCGTGCGCAGCAGATGGCTCATGGTTTCCCGCATCGTGTCGCACAGTTCTGCACCCTCGGCAAGTGCCTGCCGCGCAGTGGGGAAGTCCTTCTGCCGCACAGCCTCAAGGGCGCAGTCTAAATCGGCTGAGATATCCTGTGCAAAGCCCTGCACCCGGCCGCTGCTGTAAAGGGATACCCCCAGCAGCGCGGCCACAATCAGGATACACGCATAGATCCGCTTCATCACTTTCCTCCCGGCTGACGGCCTTCCTTTTTCAGCAGAAAATAGTCCTCGGTCTCGTTGCCGATGAGCAGTAAAATCTCCTGTGGCAGAACCGTGTTCGCCGTGGCGGTGCGTTCCAGCCATGCACGGTCCTTGCCGCACCAGCGCAGATTGTCCTCCAGTACCTGCCCGTCCAGCACAAAGGGGATGGTGGCCTGCGTCTGCTGTACCTTCAGTTGCAAGTCCGACAGGGTAGCCGCTTCCTGCTCCGGGCGCAGCGCCGCCGACAGCGTGCCGTTTGTTTCAATGACAGCGTAGGATACCCTGCGCGGGTCGAAGATATCCTTGCCGCGCAGCGCCTCCATCAGGTCGGCGGTGGTCAGCCGCAGCATTCGCAAAGCGTCCTGATCGATCTTTCCGTCCAGAATGACTGTTTTGGGACGCCCGGAGAGAAAATTGAAAAATTTCTGGCTGCGGAAGCTCACCACTGAACCCAGCAACTCCAGCGCCGCAATGAGGAACAGCGGGATGAGGCTGGCGGTGATGGGCACATCCTCCGATTCAATGGAGATGGACGCCAGATTGGAGATAAGAATGGTGGATACCAGTTCCTCCGGCTGCAGCTCTCCCAGCTGGCGTTTGCCCATCAGCCGCATGGCAAACAAAACGCAGAGATACAGGATAATGGTGCGGCAAAGCAGCAGTTTCATGCACAAACCCTCCCGGTGCGGTGTGCGCGGCGTATTCCGCTGCGGCAAAGCGGGCATACTGCACACACAAAGGAGTGATGGATGTGCAGCAGCTTTCGCAAAGCCTTGCGGAAAACCTGTCCGCGCTTGATGCTAGGTTTGGCAATTCGGCAGATTATTATGCGAAGAAGATCGTTTTATACGGCTGTCCGGGGTGTATCGTAATGTTTGACGGCATGGCAAGCCTTGATTCGCTCTGGGAGTTGTTGCTGGACGCTGCCGGGCGTCAGTCTGCTTCTGTTCGGCTTACCGGCGCACAGGCCTATGCACATATCCTGCATGGCTCGGCTTTTCCGGCCGAGAGCGCCCCGGTACAGGATATGCCGCAGCTTGTAGCGCGGCTGACAGCCGGCATGGCAGTGCTGCTGTTAGAGGGATGCAGCAGCGGTATTGTTTTTTCGGTGCAGGGGCTCAAGTTCCGCTCGGTGCAGGAGCCATCCGGCGAGGGCAATCTGTGCGGCAGCAGGGAAGGCTTTACCGATCTGCTGCGGGTGAACCTGAGCCTTATGCGCCGTCTTGTCCGCACCGACACCCTTGTGCAGGAGGTCGCACAGGCGCACACTCGCTGCAATACGGAATACGCTCTTTGCTACTGCAAAGACCGCGCCGACCCCGCCATGGTGCGCCGGGTGCGCGCCATTTTGCAAAGTGCAAGGCCGGAACTGCTGCTGGACTCCAGCTATTTTGTGCCGTGGCTGCTGCCCGGCAAAGTGCGGCTGTTCACCCCGGTACACTACACCGAGCGCCCGGCAGTCGCCGCCGCGAAGCTTTGCGAGGGGAAGCTTGTGATCCTAGTCAACGGCAGTCCCTCGGCATTGGTGCTGCCCGCGCTCTTCAGCGAGCAGTTTGAGTGTCTGGACGATTACGCTTCCACGGCGGTTTTTTCCTCTTTTTTGCGGGTGCTGAAGTACTTTTCCTTTTACCTTACGGTGTTTTTGCCGGGGGTCTTTGTGTGCGTGGCGGTGTATCTGCCGGAGTTGTTGCCCCCGCAGCTTCTGTATAAGATCGAAGCAGCCGAAAAAGCAACCCCGCTGCCCCTGTTTGCCGAGATGCTGCTGGTGATCCTGATTTTAGAGATCATCCGGGAGGCAGGGCTGCGGATGCCGCAGTCACTGGGGCACTCGGTCAGTCTGGTATCGGCGCTCATCATCGGTGATGCCGCCATTGCCACCGGGCTCATGAGCACCCCGGTCATTTTTGTGGCAAGCATTACGGCCATTGCGGTCTTTGTCACCCCGGGCCTGTACGAGCCTGCCACCCTGCTGCGCATCGGCACGGTGCTGCTGGCAGGGCTTGCCGGGCCGGTGGGACTGGCAGCAGCGTTTTTCGGCTTCCTGCTCAGCATCGTCAGCACCGAGGCGCTGGGCGTGCCATACCTTGCGCCGCACCCCTTCCCGCAGCAGCCGCTTTCCGAGGACGGCGTTCTGCGCCGCAACTACCGGCAGCTGTCCCGGCATGGGTTCAATATCTGGCAAAAGCGGGAGAGGGGGAAGCGGCAGTCATGAAGCGGCAAACAGAACGCTTTACTCCGGCGGCGCTGACCCTCAGCGTGGTCACCGCAGCGCTGGCAGACGGCATCCCGCAAGGCGTCCCGGTGCGCCGGGCGCTGTGGCTGGGCGCAGTCGGCACTGTGTGCCTGTGCATCCTTTCGGCGCAGGCAGCGGCGGCGCTGCAGAACAAAGCACCCTCCTTGGCGGTGCGGCTGGCGCTGACAGCCGGGCTTTTTATGGAGCTGGTGCACACTCTTGCGCAGGCGCAAGGTTTGTGCGCGACAGAGTTTTCCTCCATGGCACTGCTGGGTTTTCTGCCGCTGCTGCTCTGGGCGGGGTGGAGCATCCGTCCCGCAAGCTGGAATGCCTCGGCGCGGGTGCTGTGGTGGTTTGCTGCTGTAGGCGGCGTGGTCTGCCTGCTGGGGCTTGCAGGGCAGTTACACTGGTACCGGCTGTTTATCCCGGCACAGCCGACCGCAGCAAACTGGGGCGTACCGGTTTATGCAGAATACTTTGCTGGAGCCCTTTTGTGCAGTGCGCGGTCTGCCCGCCGCACGGTCTGGCTGCCGGTATGGGGCTTTGCGGTGCAGACAGCGGCTTTGCTGGGCGGCGCTTTGCTGTTTGGCAGCGGTGCATACCCTCGGCTGGAACTGCTGCGGGCGTGGAGCAGCGGCAGCTTTTCCCGCATGGATGCACTGCTTTTGCTGCTGTGGCTGCTGTGCGCTGTCTACCGGGCGGCTATGCTGTGTGCCGCTATCCGCTTGCTCTGGCAGCAGCCGGAAGCGGAGGTGCAGCCATGAAAAACGCAAAAGCATACAAACCTCTATTATTTATGCTGCTGGCAGGGTGGTGCCTTTTATTTCTGCGCTGCGAGAGCACTGAGAAAAGCATGGTGCGGGCGGTGTATCTTTCACAGACAGAACATGGGTATCAGGCAGGGCTGCTCTATCAGGCACCGCAGGCCGCCGCCGATGCCGCCGAGGCCTCTGTTGCATTGCAGTTTGTGCAGGCAGAGGGCCAAACGATGGAGCGAGCGCTTGCTGCGGCAGAGCAGGCGCTGCCCCAAACGGCAAGCTACCGCCTGTGTGATTATCTGCTGCTGCCAGAGGTGACGGAGCCGTTATTAACAGAGTACGAGCAGCTGGTTCTGCGGCGCGGCTGCGGACGCACGGCGGCAAGGCTGTTTTGCGTAGAAGGGGAGGTAGACCACCTTGCCGCGCAAGCCGCCCTGCCGGACACCCTGATGGCACAGCTAAAGGTCGCAGCCCCCACCGCACCCCGGTTGTATGAGCACACAGAGCCGGGACTTCTGCCTGTTCTCGGGTGGAACGCGGAAAAGGTGACCGTACAGGAGGGCGGTGTTCTGCATACCATAGCGGGCAATACGCTCTTTTCCTCGGAGCAGGCCGAGATCTACCGGCTGCTTACCGGGCAGAGTGGCACCCGGCAACTCTGGCTGGAAGGGGAGCGCATCAGCATCCGGCGCTGCATCGTTTCAGTCTCCCTGCAAAAAGCACAGGTGCTTGTGCGGCTGGACTGCCAGCGCGCCGCCCACAGCCCATCGCCCACGCAGACGCAGCAGCAACAGCTTGCGGCGCAGTGCACGGCGCTTTTGCAAAGCTGCTGGCGGCAGGGCGTGGATGTGCTGCACCTGCAAGCCCGGACAGCGCTACGGAGCGGCAATCCTGCGAGTTTTGACCCAACAAAAAACGTCTGCCCGCAATTACGGACAGACGTGCATTTCATGTTGTATTAAGAGGCGGTGGGAAAGGTAACGGTGATGGTGGTGCCAACATCTACCTGACTTTCCAGCTTGATGCGGGCGTTATGGATACGGGCAATGTGCTTGACGATGGCAAGCCCAAGTCCGGTGCCGCCAGTGGCCTTGCTGCGGCTCTTGTCCACCCGATAGAAGCGCTCGAACACGCTGGCCTGTGCCTCCCGCGGGATGCCGATGCCGTTGTCGGTCACGGTCAGGGTGCAATGTCCGTCCCGGCTGCAGGCGGTAATGATCTGCACCTTGCCGCCCGGGCGGTTGTAACGGATGGCGTTGTCGCACAGATTCTGACAAAGTTCATCCAGCAGCGCGCGGCTGCCCAGCACCGGGGCGCTCTCGCCCAGATAAGTCAGGGAGATATAGGCGCGGCGGGCGTTCAGCTTCTGGCGCTCCACACACTCCTTGGCAACCTCCAAAAGGTCTACCGTTTCCATTGCGGGGGCGTCCCCGGTCTCGCTTACAGTATCCAGCTTGGAAAGCTGCAAAATGTCGTTGACCAGCTGGATCATGCGGGTGGCCTCGCTGTGGATCTTGCGGCCGAAATCCGGCACATCCTCCGGCTTTGCAATGCCGGTCTCGATCAGTTCTGCATAGCCGGAAATGCTGGTCAGCGGGGTCTTGAGCTCGTGGCTGACATTGGCGGTAAATTCCTGACGCATTTTCTCGTTGTTTTCCCGTAGGATGCGGTCAGAATGGATGCTCTCTGCAAAAGGGATCAGTTCCCGGTAGGGTACTTTTTCCTGAATGTGATCCAGATCCTCGGTCATGTTCAGAACCGGCTGCACCAGTGCTTTGGTCAGCAGGGCTGCCAACACCGCAGCGGCCAGCATCAGCGCCACACAGCTTAACACGATGGCCGGGATGGTGGCATCATAGATGGACCACACGGTCTCGGCGTCCTGCGCCACGCGCAGCACGTCTCCGCTGGAAAGCCGGAGCGCATAATAATAGGTCTCGTAGCCCATGGTCTGGGAATCGCGGATGTCCCGTCCCTCGCCGTTTGCAATGGCATCGCGGATCTCCGGGCGGGTCAGGTGGTTTTCCATGGGCTGGTCGGTGGCAGATTCAAACAGTACGCTTCCGTCCTGACTGATCAGCGTCACGCGCAGATCGTCGGTCACAAAGGCACTCAGCTGTGCGGGGTCTCCGGTCTGCTCGTACCCGGCGCGCACAAGATCGGTCTCGCGCTCCAGCCCCGACCATGCCTGCGCCGTAAAGGCTTTATGGAATACAAAAATGCACAGCGCTGCGGTGAATATAAGCCCCAGAAAGCCCATCAGGAACAACCGGTAGCTGATCTTTTCTTCCATGCTGCGCAGCTTCATTCTTCTTCGGCCTCCTCATCGGTCAGCTTGTAGCCCACCTTGCGCACGGTACAGATATAACGCCCCGCATCGCCCAGCTTTTTGCGCAGGGTGCGGATGTGCATATCCACGGTACGGCTCTCCACCGAGATGTCGGTGCCCCACACCACCTGCAAAATGGTCTCGCGGGTCACTACCAGACTGGTGTTTTCCAGCAGCAGCCGCAGCAGGCAGTACTCCTTGTAGGTCAACTCCACAGGGGTGCTGTTCACCGTAACGCTATGGCGGGCGTTGTCCAGCTGAATTTCATGGAACACCAGCACGTCCGGCCTTACCTCCGGGGCAGAGCGCCGCAGCGCCACACGCACCCGGCTGAGAAACTCCATAATGCCAAAGGGCTTTGCAATGTAATCATCTGCGCCGCAGTCCAGCCCGCGCACGGTGTCCAGTTCGCTGGATTTTGCAGTGACCATAATGATGGGCAGCTTGCGCAGGGAAGGGGTGTTGCGCAGTTTTTTCAGGATGGAAAAGCCGTCCTCGCCGGGCAGCATCACATCTAAGATCACCAACTCCGGCTCGGCAGCGCGCATCGCCTGCCAGAAAGGCTCTGCGCTCTCAAAGCCCTGCACCTCGTAGCCGTTGGATTGCAGGGCATACTGCTCCAGTTCGCGGATGGAAGCGTCGTCCTCTACAATATAGATCATAACTCAGTTCTCCTCAGCAGTCTGTCCGTCCGGGAACAGATACCGCTCACGGTAGCGGCCCAGACGGCGGTGGAATTCTTCACTTTCCTTGGTGTC
>ERZ1031557.204-NODE-204-length-11732-cov-7.785390_pt1 | contig 11732 bp, 10 predicted proteins | sample MGYA00518175_ERZ1031557 | MGnify/ENA primary metagenome ERZ1031557 (study PRJEB33719, sample SAMN04261169) | wastewater metagenome | biome: rural village; feature: human; material: feces | host: Homo sapiens | place: El Salvador | collected 2014-01-14 ... | reverse complement strand
CATGGAAGAAAACGCTCAAAAACAATCCCAGCTATTTCACTGACCCGGAAAAGCAGAAGGTTCTCCGCTTCGCAATGCAGCGACCTGCTAACTACCTGACTGAAATCGAAACCTATCTGGAAAAGGCTCTTGCAGAAGCCCTTGAAGGAGAAAAGACTGCATAACGACAGGCACTTGTAGGCCATCAACGAATCCAACGAAAGCAAGTGCAGGACAGAAAACTTCCGCGCCCTTGCGCCTGATGTGTAACATGGAATCCTGATTTTCCCGCCCGCCCTTGCCGCAGTGGGACGATCAAAGGAGCGTGCGTTTGAACAAAAAGAAAAAGTCCACAAACACTTCCCCTTATCCCGATGAAGCCATCGACCGTCTGGCACGGGCATTCTACCCGGCCATCCTTGCCTGCTGGAACAGCGAGGAAGGCCAGCGGGAGTTTGCTGCGTGGCAGGCGGAACAGGCTCACATCTCCGGCAAAGAAAAACAGGAAGTTCCCGCTGGGGAACTCCCTGTTGTACATATCGCTGTCGTATGTGGATTTAATCGCAAGTTTTACAAGCAGCGCAATTCTCAACAACCTGTTTGCGATATGCAATTCACGGTTGTTGCCAACGAATCAAATCGTGAATTGCGATGGCAGGGTGCGTCCTTCGGGGCGCACCCTGTTTTTGTTTTGTCCTCAATCTTCTAACCCATGGCTCCCAGCCACATTCCACAGAAGAATGCAGGCTGTTTTTTCCAAAAAACAAACTTCCCCGAAACCCGTCTTTGTGCGTCAGGATTTCGGGGAAGCTGTTAAAAAAGAAGAAAATGAAGGATAGAAAATAGCGTAGGGTACAGCCCTTGGGCGGGGTCAGTTTGCCTTTTGCGCCTCGCCTTCCGGGAAGATGATCTTATTCACGAAGAAGAAGATCACCATGGAGATGCCGCCGTTGAGCACGGTGGTGCCGATGTTGTAAATGAAGTCCGGCACCAGCAGACCAGCCACTGCAACCCAGATGCAGTTGATGGAGTTGACGATGCAGGTAATGACGCAGAACGCCAGCAGATACCAGCCGATCTGCTTTGCCAGATTGCCATTGCTGCGGAACACGAAATTGCGCTGGATGGGGAAATTGATGCACTCGCCGATGACCATGGCAATCATATAAGCGCAGAAGTAGGGCAGGCCGCCGTGGGCGGCGTCGTAGCCCAGAATGTTCCACTTGAAGGTCTCGCCGAACAGGGTAATGTCAATGCCCGGCCAGCCGAAATCCACCATGGGCAGGCTGGCAAAGGCCTTGGGCAGGAACTGCAGCAGCAGGTACTTGAACACGGTGATAAGGTTGGACACGATAACAAACAGTCCGCCCTCGCGCACCCACTTGGCAGCGGCGGGGTGCTTTGCCGCAAAGTTATTCCAAAAATTCATATCGTGATTTCCCTCTTATCTGGACTGCTCGTCCAGCTTTGCCTGATCGCGGCTGTTCGCCACAAAGTTCTGCAAAAGCCCCACCAGCGCACGCAAAATGCCAACTACCCAGAAGCCCTTTGCCTCCAGCACAAGGCCATCCACAGTTTCTTCGCCAATGATGCCGCCAGTCATCTGCGCCAGCCCGCGCAGCGGCATATTGTACTGGAACAGGATGTTCAGATTCGGTTTGCCCCGCTTTTCGCCGGAGCGCAGCAGCAGGGTCAGCACCCCGGCAATCAGCCAGCACAATGGGCTGCGGCTGTGGTGCAGCTCACCCAGCGTCATGGTGCGGTCGATGGCGGTTTTTTCCTTTGGAACGGAACGTCCCAGCAAAGTCTCAAACTCCACATCCGGGATGTTCTGGACATTACCAGTGTAGTAATCCGGCAGTGCCTTGCCTGCATAGGGGTCGGGTGCGCCGGTGCCCGGCAGGGTGATGTCAGCGGTCAGGCGGATGTCCTGCACGCTGGCACCCACCAGAATGCGATAGCTGCCGCCCTCCACCTCCCAGCGGTCGGTGGCAATGTTCCAGTAGCGGAACGCCTTGTCGTCCAGCGGGATGGTGACCGTCTTGCTCTCGCCAGCTTTCAGGAATACTTTCGCAAAGCCCTTCAGCTCCCTGGCGGGGCGAAAAACCGTTGCATCCGGTTTTGCCACATAGAGCTGTGCCACCTCTGCACCGTCCCGCTTGCCGGTGTTGGTAAGAGTGAAGGTCACATGATCTGCATTTACCTTCAAATCGCTGTACGCAAAGGTGGTATAGCTCAGGCCGTAGCCAAAGGGATACCGCACTGCCTTGTCCACCGTTTCATAATAACGGTAGCCGACATACAGCCCTTCCCGGTACTCGGCGTTCTGCCCTTTGCCGGGAAAGTAAGCGGCAGCGGGGGTGTCCTCATACCGCAGGGGAATGGTCTCCGCCAGCTTGCCGCAGGGGTTCTGCCAGCCGGTCAGCACATCCAGCATAGCGGCTGCGCCCGCCTGTCCCCCCAGATAGCCGTGCACCACGGCCTTGCATTTTTCCGTCCAGTCGGTCTCGATGACGCTGCCTGCGCTCACCACTGCCACCACGTTGGGGTTGGCGGAGGTCACGGCATCCAGCAGCTGCTTTTGCACCGCCGGGATGCCGATATGGGTGCGGTCCAGCCCCTCGCTCTCGCTGGATTCGTCCAACCCGATGCACAAAATGACCGTCTCCGCCATTTTTGCCTGCGACACCGCCTCGCCCAGATAGGCGCTGTTCGCCTTGCCGCTGCGCTCGTAGCCGGCACAGTAACCCACCATGTTCAGCCCGGCCTTTTCCATGGCATCCTTCAGGCTGTCCACGCAGGTAGGATTCACCATGCTGGAGCCTGCCCCCTGATACCGGGGCGTGATGGCAAAATCGCCGATGAGTGCCACCTTGATGCCGTATTTCAGCGGCAGCAGATCGCCCTCGTTTTTCAGCAGCACGATGCTCTGGGCTGCCGCCCGGCGTGCCAGCTGATGGTGGGCGGCCTCGTCAAATTTGTGGGGTGCTTTTTCAATGGCTGTGGCGGTGGAGAGCACCACCTCCAGCAGCTCGTCCACCCGTGCATCGATCTCCTGTTCGGTCAGGCTGCCCTCTGCCACTGCCTTCAGCAGCTTGCGGGCACCGCCCAGACCCGGGGAGGGCATTTCCAGCGTAGAGCCGTTCTTTACACCCTCCACATGGTCGTTGGAGCCGCCCCAGTCGGTAACGACAGCACCATCGAAGCCCCATTCCTTGCGCAGGATATCCACCAGCAGGTGTTTGCTCTCGTTGGCGTAGGTGTCGTTCACCTTATTATACGCCGACATGATGGTTTTGGGGCTGGCTTCCTTTACCACGATCTCGAAGGCGGTGAGGTACAGTTCCCGCAGGGTGCGCTCGTCCAGCACCGAGTTGCTGGCCATGCGGCGCAGCTCCTGACTGTTGGCGGCAAAGTGCTTGGGACAGGCTGCCACGCCGTTTGCCTGAATGCCCCGGACGTAGGCGGCTGCCATCTTGCCGGAGAGGTAGGGATCCTCGGAGAAGTACTCAAAGCTGCGTCCGCACAGGGGACTGCGCTTCAGGTTCAAACCGGGCCCGAGCAGGACGTTGACCCGGTTTGCGGCGGTCTCCTCGCCCAGTGCCCTGCCCACCTCTTCGCCCAGCGCCGGGTCCCAGCTGTTTGCCATGGTGGCAGCGGTGGGAAAGCAGGTGGCAGGCACGGAGGGGTTCAGACCCAGATGGTCGGCTGCGCCCGCCTGCTTGCGCAGACCGTTGGGGCCGTCCGAAAGCCACGCGGCAGGCACGCCCTGCTTGGGATACTCCTGCGTCTGCCATGTGTTTTTGCCGGACAGCAGGGCACATTTTTGTTCAAGGGAAAGCTTTGCGATAATATCCTGATGTTTCACGGAAAAGCTCCTTTCTGTGGAAACGTGATCTCTTTTGGAAGCAGGACCACGCCGGATGGGGGTACGCCGTGATCCTGTTTCCAAAAGGGAACACGGCTGCGGATGTGACCGGATTGGAAGGGGTCCGCCTCCGCAGCCGTGTTCGCGCAAAAGAAGAAAAAAGAGGAGAAATCTATGACAAAGGGAATGGCAAAGGATTATCAGCCGGGGAAGAAGAACCCGCGCTCTTCTTTCTTATCGCCGTTGATCTCTACGCTCACCGGCTCACACCAGTCAGACTCCACGGCCTCGGCTTCGGTATCGCCCAGCGCCTTGCATCTGGCGTAGTAGACGACCGGTTCCACAAGGAAGCCATCCTCGCCCAGCAGAGCGGGGTCGGTGACCTCCGGTACGGCAAACTCGCAGGTGTTGCCGTTGTACCGGTTCACATCCGGGCCATTGCCGGCGTTGGGGTTGGAGGTGATCTCATCGCCAAACTCGGCGCTGTCCACCAGCTGGGTGCAGGCTTCGTCGCTGTAAAGCTCTGCCGCAAAGCCGTAGATGCCGGAGGTCTTTTGACGGTCAGCGATATCGCTCACCGTGACCTTGCAGCCCCAGTAGTTGCGCTCCACGGTGATGGTGGGCACCGGCAGGTCGCCGCCGCGGCAGAACTCTCCACCGGAGACAAACTCGGTGGCTTCGCCGTCCTTGTTGTAGGCGCAGACATAGGCTTTGTACATACCAAAGGGAACGCTGCTCATGCCATCCACCGTACCGGAAACGGCGGTGCTGTCACCGGCAGCTACCACCTGCATCACATCCGGCACATCGTTGGTGGTGGGCTTGTCGTCTGCCGGAGCGTACTTGGTGGCAAACACCCAGATCTCGTACCGGCTGGCGCTCTTGGAGCCGGTAAAGCTGTAGCTGCCGTCACCGGACATGGTAAAGCCGGTAGGGGCAGTGACCTTGCTGCCGCCGCAGCCGGTGAGGAGGGAGCTGATGGTCGCCGTTGCCGCAACGGTACTGCTGAGTTTCAGAAACTGATTCCTGGTCATCATGTTACTTGTCCTCCTTGACCTCGATCTTCACATCGTTTTTGGCAGCCTTTTTCTCAGCCTTTTTCTTGGCACGCTCTTTCTCGTCCTTCAGGCTCTTACCGGCCAGCAGCAGCAAGGCAACATCCGCCACTGCCACAACGCCCCAGCCTACCTTCAGACCCTTCTGCCACGGAGCTTCGCCGTAGGTGATGGTGGTGCCGTTGACGATGCCCTGCATACAATTGGCGTTCGCCTTGTTGAACAGGATGCGCTTGCAGGCCTGCTGCAAGCGGGTGACGGCGGTCGCGGAGGTGTGGTCCACGGCGGTACAGGTGGACAGCATGATATCGGTGGCCTCGCTGCGCAGCGCGTGGTCGCAGTCCATGTAGTCATCGGTGCCGTTGCCGCCGCCGCAGTCGGTCATGCAGGTACCGGTAAAGCCGAACTCGTTCTTTACGATATCCCGCACGGTGATGGTGTCGTGGCAGCAGTTCACCGAGCCGATGCGGTTGTAGCCGGTCATGATGCCGGTGGCGGCGCTCATGGTGCGGGAGGTGAGGGTGAGCTTGTTGTCCTCATCCACCTCGTAGTACTTTACCTCCATGGTGGCGGTCTTCATGTACTTTTCAAAGCTGTGGACATACACCTCGCGGATGGCCTGCTCGTTGGCCCAGGTGCACACGCCCTTGCGGTTGGTCTCCTGATTGTTCAGGGCAAAGTGCTTGGTGAGGCAGATCAGACCCTTTTCGGATGCGCCGCTGGTCTCGGCAGCGCAGATGATGCCTGCCAGCACGGGATCCTCGCTGTAATACTCGTAGTTGCGGCCGCCAAAGGCGTTGCGGTGGATGTTGCAGCCGGGGCCGTACCAGCCGGTCAGCGGGGTGGACTGGGTATGTGCCTCCTCGCCGAAGGCATCGCCCACTTTGCGAGCCAGCGTGGGGTTGAAGGTTGCGGCAAGCACCGGCTCAGAGCAGTACCACACGTTGACATACAGGGTGAAGGAGTGGCCAAAGAAGCCGTAGGGGCCGTCCATATCAATGGATTCCGGCACGCCGTTTGCCTCGTCGGCGTGCTCGATCCATGCACCGTCACGGAACATATAGTACATGGAATCCACGGTGAACTGCTGCATATACTGATCCCACAGCTCATCGTCAAAGTCCTTGCCACGCAGGTCGATGAGCTGGAGCTTGGTAGCGGTGGAGGCGGTCACAGGCATGACAGTCTCGGTCAGATCCTCGGTACGGGCGCGGGCATCGTACTTTGCAAGGTCTGCCAGCGTCTGGTCGTCGGCAATGCTCTCGGCTGCGGAGGGCTCGGTGGGGAAGGTGCCTGCAAAGTCCTCACGGCTGAAGTTCAGGCTCTTGCCCTCCTCGGCGGTATCGGAGAACTTATAGTTGGTGCGCTCGTCGTAACGGGTGACGGCGGCTACCTTATCGGAGGGACGGGGATTGTTTTCGCCGTAGGTGATCTTGCTGTCCAGGGTGTAGGTCCAGCACAGGTCGGTGTCGGCGGTGTCGATGGATGCCCAGCTGTGGGCATTCTCGGACAGATAGAAGTTGTAATCGCCGGCATCCAGAATGTAGCAGCGGTCGGTCTTGTAGTCAAAGCTGCACAGGTCGTCCCGGTTGATGGTGATCTCCACCGTCTCGCTGGCACTGGCTGCCAGCTTTTCGGTCTTGGCAAAGCCGCCCAGCACAACGTGGGCCTTTTCCACGCCGCTGCCGCTGACGTAGGGCAGGCTGACGTAGATCTGTGCCAGACCCTTGCCGGCTACGGAGCCGGTATTGGTGATCTCCACCTTGCAGGTGAAGGTGTTGGTGTCCTCATCGAAAACCGGGGTCTCGGCATACTTCATGCTGAAGGTGGTGTAGCTCAGGCCGTAGCCCAAGGGGTAGATGACCTGACTGTCATAATCAAAGCCTGCGTAGTTGCCGTTCTGTGCCTCGTAGCAGGCGGTCTCGTAGTAGCGGTAGCCAACGTAGATGCCCTCTTTGTAGATAACAAAGTGGTCGATGCTGTTGTAGCTGCTCTGCCCGTTGCTGGTGCCGGAGTTAGTGTACTCGTAGTTGCCGGTGTTGATGGCTGCGGGGGTGGACATCACGTCACGGACGTAGGTATCCGGCAGATGACCGGAGGGGCACACATCGCCGCAGAGGATATCGTTGATGGCGAAGCAGCCGGTGGAGCCTACGCCGCCGACCCACAGCGCACCCTTGATGTTGCTGAAATCGTAGGTCTTGCCGGTGTGCTTGTCGGTGTAGCTGCCGCCATCCTTGATGAATCCCAGCTCCATGGTGTTGCTGGCGTTAATGATCATGACGACTGCGCTGAAGTTGGCGCAGACATATTCCAGCATCTCCAGCTCATCCGGATAGATGGACAGCTCGTTGCAGTTGGCGTAGGATGCACCCATATCCTTGCTGAAGTCGCCGCCCTCGCCCTCGTTGCGCTCCAGCGTGACCAGAGCCACGCCGTTGCTGCCGCCGTAGGTGGACAGGCTGGAGCCATAGATGTTCTCGTATTCCTCTACGGACAGCTCCAGCTTGCTGCCCTCGGTGGGCAGCTGCTCATAGCCGGGGTTCACATCAAAGGTGCCGCGCTCCACCAGTGCCACATCCAGAGAGGAAGCGCCCTCGGTGGTGGCAGGGTTCTCGCCGCCTGCCATGTTCATGCTGCGGGTACGGGTGCCGAACAGGGTCACCTTGGAGCCCTTGGCCAGCGGCAGAAGGTTGCCCTCGTTCTTCAGCAGGGTGGCGCCCTCCTGCATGACCTCTTCGGTCACCTCCTGTGCGTAAGCGATGGACTCATCCGTTGTGGTGGTGAGGTAGTCATAATAGTTGCCGTCTGCGGACGCTGCGTCCACACCGGCAGCGGCGGCAAAGGATGCGGGGGAAATGTAAGCAGTTGCACCGGCCCCTGCCACAGAGGCTGCCGAAAGCTTTAAAAATTCGCGTCTGTTCATGTCGTTTTCTCCTTTTCAGTCCACTGTGCTCACTGGATGACGAAGCCGGTCAGGTTGGGAGCAATGGCTGCCAGCTGTGTGACCTGCATCTCGCCGAAGCCAAAGATGGACGACATGGTGGTGGAGTACTTGTTCATCAGCACCGTTGCCACAGTCATCAGCACTGTGAGGACGATCGCCACAACGATGCAGATGATCGCCGTTTTTTTGCCGTTCTTCTTTTTCTTCTTTTTCTTGGTGGTTTCTGCCATGGGGATATTCTCCTTTCTATCTGTTACAGCGGCCGTGTACCGCCGTAGGAATCCACAGGATCAATCATCATCCTCATCGTCATCGTCGTCATCCTCGTAGACGATGGGGGTGCCGCCGATGCCGGCCTTTTTGTTGAGGATGCCAGTGGCGATCATCACAGCCGCCACCGCAAAGCAGAGGATGGCTGCCACGGTGGGCATGGTGCCCTTGAGGTAGGTACCGCTTTTCTGGGCGGCCTTCAGGGTCAGTTCAATGTTCTGGCTGACCGTGCTCTCGGCAAGGGGCATGACGTTGAGGTAGGCGATGCCGGTAAAGAGCAGCGCTGCACCGTCCAGAACGGACAGCACCATGCGCTTACCGGCGGAGGCGTGCTTCCACATTGCGAGGGTAACGATGGTCAGGATCGCCGGCAGCACCGTGGCCAGAGAAAGCACAAGGTTGAAGCCAAACTCGTGGTAGTGGTAGATGTACTGGTGACCCCAGTAGTAGAAGGTGACCATCCAGCCCACATAGTCGCGTCCATCGATGCTCAGCGCAGGCAGGAAGGCGTACAGCACAATGGCCACGATAGCCACGCCCAGTGCGATCAGGGGCACAAAACCCGGAACACCTTTTTTGGTTTGTTCTTCCATGTTGATTTCCTCCGTTTTTGTTTAGGTCTTATGCACAGTTTCTTTTCTTGTTTCCGTGCACCTTTGGTTTACAATGCCATCATAGCAGACCGGTTTCGCCTTGTCATAGATTCTTCACGACCTGCGCTTTTTTTGCAGCAACCAGTCTTGTATCCTACACGAACGGTCACTTTTTCTACACGAACTGCGTTTTTCGTGACAGAGAGATGATGTTTCTGTTGCAAAATTTGCATTGCTGCCGCATTTGGGCGCAAAAAAAGACCGGCAGGAGCATTTCCTGTCGGTCCTTGGGGCAGAGCCCCGCTTCAGAACAACATCACGCCGTTTTCCCGGCTGAGCTGCAGATATTTTTCGCGTACCTCCCGCACCTTGCTGCGGCTGATGGGGATGCTCGTGCCGCTGGTCAGCACCAGCTCGTCCCCGCCAAACCGGTCGATGGCGCTAAAATTGACCAGATAACCCTTGTGCACCCGCAAAAAGCCGTGGGGCGTAAGCTCCTCCTCCAGCTTCTGCATCCGGCTGGTGATACGCACCGGCTCGGTGCGTCCCTCCACATACATATGCTGGTAGGTGCCGCCGCCCTCAAAATAGAGCACATGAGAGACGGGTACTCGCAGATAGCCGCTCTGGGTCTGCACCACCACATTCTTTTCGGTGCGGCGCTTTTCCAGCATGGTCAGATAGGAGCGGGTCACATCCTCGATATCCTTTAAAAAGTGGCTTTTGCGTACGAAACCGAAGGGATGCACCTGCAGCGCATGGAACACGCAGTCCTCCCGGTGGGACACATAGATGATCTCGGTGGCAGCAGTCACCTCCCGCAGCTTCTGTCCCAGCTCGATGCCGTTCAGCCCCGGCATCTCGATATCCAGAAATACCAGGTCCATCTGCATCCGCTGGCAGCAGTCCAGCAGTTCCAAGGGGCTTGTATATTTTTCCACCTGTGCAGGGATCTCCTGCTGCTGCAAAATGCTGGCTACCGCACCGGCAATAACGTTCAGCGAGGTCTTATCATCATCGCAGAAGGCGATCTTCAACGCGTCCATTCCCATTTTTCTCCTTCTTCTTGCTCACAGAGTATCCTCTGCCCAGCGCAGATCCAGTATGATGTCCACCCGGTATTTGCCGTTTTCAATGCTGCGGTTGATCTGCCCATTGTACTTTTGCACGATGCTGTCCACGATGCGGACTCCATAGCCATGGAATGCTTTATCCTTTTTGGTGGTTTTCAGCGAGAGCAGGTTTTCCCTCCCCAGCTTCTCGTCCACCGGGTTGAGGATGCAGATGTATAGTGCTGCGTTTTTCTGGTTGATGCCCACCTTCCACCAAGCCGTTTTCGATGCCTTGCCGCTGGATGGCTTCCAGTGCATTATCGATCAGATTGGTGAACAGGCTGCACAGGTCTGTCTCTGCAAAAGGCAGCTCCGGTGCCACAAAAACACGGTGATCCAGCACGCAGCCCTGCGCATGGGCCCGGCTCTGCTCCAGATTCAGGATGGTATTCAGCACCAGATTACCGCAGTCGATGCCCGAAAGCGGTTTGGAGTTTGCCTGCTTGTTCTGGGCAAAGAATTCTTCCAGTTCGGCATATCGCTTTTCCTTCAAAAGCACGTTCATGTAGGCATACTGGTTTTTGATGTCGTGGCGGATGGCACGCAGCTCATCCAGATTCTGGCGGCTCAGCTCCATTAAGCTGCGCTCACTCTGGGCCATATATTTTTCCACCAGCAGCTGCCGTTCCGCCTCGTTGTGCTTGCAGACCGCATAGTCCAGATAGTACGCCACCAGGTTCAGCACCAGGATACACCCAAAGGCTGACAGTGCGAACACGTTGCTGCTGAAGGTAAAGTCTGCACGGATCTTGTTATAGAACAAGGTCAGCGCAACAGAAACTGCACTGATGATGGACGCATAATGCAGGCTGACCTCTGGGATGCTGCTGAACTGGCGGATGCTGTATTTCCGCAGCCACAGCGCCATGGGCAGGATCAGCAGTACACAGGCATTGCGAAGCAGGATCTCAATGGTGCTGCCGTACGTCACATCTGCCAGTGCCTTCGGGAAGGTAGACGCCAGCAGGATCAGGCACATCTCTGCCGCATAGAACAACAGCAGCGTGATCTGGCAGCTTTTCTGCTTCAGCTGCCGGGTCCATAGCGCATACCCCACGAGCAGCAGCAGATGCGTGACGAAAAAGCTGCCCTCCCGCTGAAACAGCATCTCCCATAAGCCATTCAAGACAAAAATTGCCGCATACAACCCCACAGCAGACACCACCCGATGCCGCCAGCACGCCCTGCCCTTTTGCTGCCCATTTTCCAAAATCAAAAGCACGCTGAGGCTTGTGACCAAATTCTGGATCACCATACTCGGCTCAAAGGCGAAGTTCTGAATGTAATAGCTCCACTGCTCCCACATAACGGTGTCCTCCTGTTGCTTCCTATTATAGAGGATTTCGCCCTTCTGTTGCAAGCGCATTTTGATTTTGGCACAAAACAGCAGCGCCACATCCTTTTGCCCAGACCGCAGCGGCAAATGCGCTGCGGCAGATATGCTGATATGTACCCAGTTTTCTGGACACTGGATCAAAATTGAATAATTAAGATTCCATTCCATAGAACATTTTATTTTATAACATCGTACAAGAGCCTTCTGGTGTTTCTGGCCACTTTCCTTATCGATACAATTCCACGCATTGTTTCTTGTACTCATAGCTGTATTTCATAAAAACACCCCCATACTGGGTGTCCAGTATTAGGGGTGCAAATCACAAAAGCGGTGATGTCCGGCATTTGTTTAGATTTCCAGCCTGTGGCTCCCGGATGCGTTTTTCAGGTATTCTTCCGGATTACCGTTCAGAATCAAATCTGCATAGCCAAGCGGATTGTTAAAAATGAGGTAGTCCAGTTCTGTCCGCTGTGCCATGGTCACATCCAGTGCATCCTCGACCCCGGTGCAGTCGATGGAGATCATTCTCCCATCCCGGAGCAGCAGCTCCACGCAGCCGGTGTCCATGTTGA
>ERZ1031557.201-NODE-201-length-11920-cov-8.309819_pt1 | contig 11920 bp, 9 predicted proteins | sample MGYA00518175_ERZ1031557 | MGnify/ENA primary metagenome ERZ1031557 (study PRJEB33719, sample SAMN04261169) | wastewater metagenome | biome: rural village; feature: human; material: feces | host: Homo sapiens | place: El Salvador | collected 2014-01-14 ... | reverse complement strand
GGCTCCAACCCCTGCCCGCCCATCGTGCTGGGCATCGGCGTGGGCGGCAGCTTTGACAAGGTGGCGTATCTTGCCAAAAAGGCGCTGCTGCGCCCGCTGGATGTCCCCAACCCCGACCCCTACTACGCCCAGCTGGAGCAGGAGCTGCTTACCGCCATCAATGCACTGGGCATCGGCCCGCAGGGCTTTGGCGGCAAGACCACCTGTCTGGGCCTTGCCATTGAGCAGATGCCCACCCATGTGGCGGGTCTGCCAGTGGCTGTGAACGTTTCCTGTCATGTGCCCCGCCGCGCCAGTGCGGAACTGTAAGGAGGGGAGAAGAATGGAATACAGACTGACTACCCCCTGCACCGCGCAGGATCTTGCCCCGCTGAAGGCGGGGGATACCGTGCTGCTTTCCGGCGTGGTGTACACCGCCCGGGATCAGGCACACAAGCGGATGATGGAAGCACTGGACAAGGGCGAGACCCTGCCTTTTTCCCTTGAGGGCAGCGCCATTTATTATGTAGGCCCCACCCCGGAGCGCCCGGGCGAGGTCATCGGCTCGGCAGGGCCTACCACCAGCGGGCGCATGGACGCCATGAGCCCCCGGCTGCTGGACCTTGGCAACAAGATCATGATCGGCAAGGGCAAGCGGGATGCCGCCGTCAAGGCGGCTGTGGTGCGCAACGGCGCGGTGTATCTGGCTGCGCTGGGCGGTGCCGGTGCGCTGATGGCCAAAAGCGTGCAGACGCTGGAGGTGATCGCATGGCCGGACTTGGGCTGTGAGGCGGTGCGCCGCCTGACCGTGCAGGATATGCCCCTGACCGTTGTGCTGGACGCCCACGGCGGCGATCTGTACGAGGCCGGCCCTGCGGCCTATCTGGCCACACTGTAAGGGCAAAACGCCGAGAATTGCACCCTTTGCACAAAACAAGCGCGGTGCAAAACCGGCAAAACAGCAGTTCTGTGCAGAAAAATGTGGTTAGCTCAACCAAACTTGCTGCGAATTACTTGCATCAACCGCAAAAGTGTGATATCCTTTAACATACGACAGAGGGTACACATCCCCTGTCGGAAAAATCCCCCAGAGGGAATAAGGCAGGAGGCCGGACAAACCATGCAGATCCACCAGTCCGCGGAAGACTATCTTGAAACGATCCTGATGCTGAGCCAGCGTATGGGCAAAGTGCGCTCCATTGACGTTGTCAATGAGTTGGGCTTTACCAAAGCCAGCGTGAGCATCGCCATGAAAAAGCTGCGGGAGAACGGCTATATCGCGGTGGACGGCGAAGGCAACCTGACCCTGCTGGAGCCCGGGCTGGAAATTGCCCAGCGCATTTACAGCCGCCACCAGCTGCTGACCCACTTCTTTGTGCAGCTGGGTGTGGACGAGCAGACCGCCGCCGAGGACGCCTGCAAGGCAGAGCACATCCTCAGCGAGCAGACGCTGGAAAAGATCCGCGAAAGCGCCCTGCGCAACGATGCCGCCCATCCGCAGGAAAAGTAATTTGATCTCAAAAGACACCGGAACGCCGAAAGACGTTCCGGTGTTTTTGCTTTTTATAGCGAAGAAAATCGTGCCGCAAATGCCGTTTGCCTTTACGGCTTTTCCCGTGAAAAATGCAATACCGGAGCGTCCGCAGACGCTCCGGTATTGCTCTATATAAAAATAATTCTTCCGCTGAAAATGGCTAGAGTGCAACGACGACGACCGCCGCCAGCGGCGGAAACAGGGAGGAGTTGTTGGGGCAGCGGCCAGCAAGACGCAAGTGCCGCCCAAGGCACGATGCGGATGCTGGGTGCCGCAACCCGATAGCGGAAGCCATTCAAAATCGTCCCGCCCGGCGCTTTCTGAACGTTTTTTACCCTTCTGCCCTTGCATCCCGGGGTGGAACGCGGTATTCTTATAGAATAGACCGGAACCGCGACAGCACAGGGGAGGGAGACTACATGGACGCACAGGAGATCCGCGCATTGCTGGGCAAAAGCATCTTTGAGCGGGCACAGAAGTACCGTAAGCGCATCCTGCAAAGCAGCTGCACCACCAACGAGGACGGGGTGCGGCACCTGACAGCACTGGTGCAGGGCAGCGGGCCGGACTGCTATTATACGCAGGTCTGGCTGCGGGAAAACGGCAGCTTTGTCAGCGCCTCCTGCGACTGCCTCTATAACCAGAACGGCGATGGCACCTACTGCAAGCATATCGGTGCGCTGCTGCTGCAGGACGCGGAAAAGAATCCGCCTGCCCCGGAAAAAAAGCCGGAGAGCATCCCCGGGGTGCAGCGGGGCGTGGCAGGCTTGAGCACCGAACCCCGCAAGGACAGCTACAGCGCCGGGCTGGATATGCTGTTTGGCCGCAAGTGGCGGGGCGAGGAGCCGGAGACCGACTATGATGCCCAGCTGCTGCTGAAGCGCTACCAGCGGGAGGATGCGCAGCCCCTGCCCCAGAACGCTGCCCAGCGCACCGGCTTTGCTTTGCTGGAGCCGGAACTTACGGTGCACAACGACCGTGTCTGGCTGCGGCTGCGGGTCTCGGACGGCATCGGCGGGCGGCAGTATCTGATAAAAAGCATCCCGCATTTTCTGGATGCGATCGAGCAGGGCGAAAGCGTCAGCTACGGGAAGTCGCTGGCTTTTGTGCACCGGTGGGACGCCTTTGCCCCGGACGCGCAGCCGCTGCTGCGGCTGCTGCGCCGTCAGGTGAGCGCCCGGCAGGCGTTTGAAGCCGAGGGCACGGTGCGCTCCGGCTGGGACAAGGGCCCGGCGGGCGGTCTGCCGCTGACCGGCGAGGGGCTGGATGCCCTTGTGGAACTTTACGCCGCCGAGGGCGTTGTGGGCGGCTATACCCTTAAAGAGGGTCTGCCGGTCATCAGCTTAAAGGTGGAGCGCCGCAAGGGCGGCGTGCAGCTAAGTTGTACCCCGGTGCTCAGCGGGGTGCAGGGGCTGGACTATGCCTATCTGCTGGGTGAAAGCACCCTCTGGAGGATGCAGCGGGAGGAATGCCGCCGGGTGCTGCCGGTGCTGGATACCTTTGGCGGGCGCAGTTTGTTCTTTACCAGCGCGGACGCCGCCGCTTTTTGCAGCTATGTGTTGCCGGAACTGGGCAACCGGGTCAACATCGTGGACCCCGACCGGCTGCTGCTGAACCAGATCCCGCTGGAACCGGTGGTGCAGTTTTATCTGGACGCCGACCGGGGGCTTACCGTCACGGCCTACCCGGTCTTTCTCTACGGCGAGGACAGGGTGGCCCCCGGCGAGCCGGTGCCGCCGGATCTTTTGCGGGACGCCCGCACCGAGAACCGGGCAAAGCGGCTGCTGGAAACCTATCTGGAACCCGAGCCCGGCAAGCCCGGGCATTATAGCCTTTCCGGGGAGGAAGCGCTTTTCCAGCTGCTGGAGGAGGGCATCCCCGCCCTGCTGGCCATGGGCGAGGTGTACCAGACCGATGCCTTCCGCAACCTGCAGGCCGCCCCGCCCAAGATCTCGGTAGGGGTGTCGGTGCACGGCAGCGTGCTGGACTTGGAAGTGGACACCGGCGCCTTCCCGGTGGAGGAACTGCGGGAACTGTTGCAGTCCCTGCACCAGAAAAAACGCTATCACCGCCTGCGGGACGGCAGTCTGCTGCGGCTGGATGACAGTCTGGAAGGGCTGGACGAACTGAACGACACGTTGGAACTTTCCGGCGCAAAGCTGAAGGACGGCCACGCCGCTCTGCCGCTCTACCGCGCCCCCACGCTGGACTGGGCGCTTTCGGGGCAGAACGGTCTGCGGTTCGACCGGGATGACGCCTTCCGGCGCATCAGCCGCAGCTTCCACGCCGTGCGGGACAGCGAGTATACCCCGCCGCTCTCCCTGCAAAAGACCCTGCGCAAATACCAGCGGGACGGCTACCGCTGGCTGCGCACACTGGACGGCTACGGCATGGGCGGCATTCTGGCCGATGATATGGGTCTGGGTAAGACCGTGCAGGTGCTCAGCTACCTGCTGGCCATGAAGGAGGGCGGGCAGCACCTGCCCAGCCTCATCGTCTGCCCGGCGTCGCTGGTGCTGAACTGGCAGGAGGAATGCCAGAAGTTCACCCCGCAGCTGCAAAGCGTTGCCATGGACGGCGATGCCGCCCACCGCGCCGCGCTGGTCGATGGGTGGGCGCAGGCGGATCTCGTCATCACCAGCTACGATCTGCTGCGCCGGGACGAAAAACTGTATGCCGGGCAAGGCTTCTACGCCTGCATTCTGGACGAAGCGCAGGCCATCAAGAACCACACCACCCAGAAATACAAGGCCGTGTGCCGGGTGAACAGCCGGGTGCGCTTTGCGCTGACCGGCACCCCGGTGGAAAACCGCCTGGGGGAACTGTGGAGCATCTTCTCCTTTTTGATGCCCGGGTATCTGCCCCCGTACAAGACCTTCTGCGCCCGGTTCGAAAAGCCCATCGTGCAGGACGAGGATGCCAACGCCGTGCGGCGGCTGAACCAGTTCACCGGCCCCTTCATCCTGCGGCGCATGAAGTCCGAGGTGCTGCAGGAACTGCCGCCCAAAACGGAGAATGTGCGCCGCGTCGAGTTGGAGACCGAGCAGCGCAAGCTGTATCTGGCGGCGGTGGTGGACGCCCGGGAAAAGCTGCGGGCGGCAAAGCCGGAGGACAAGATGACCGTGTTTGCCGTGCTGATGCGGCTGCGGGAGATCTGCTGCGACCCGCGTCTTGTGGCAGACAACTGGACCGGCAGCAGCGCCAAGCTGGAAGCCTGTCTGGAACTTGTCACCGAGGCGGTGGCGGGCGGGCACCGCATTCTGCTGTTCAGCCAGTTCACCTCCATGCTGGAGTTGCTGGCAAAGCGGCTGGACGAGGCCGGGGTGAGCCACTTCACCCTGCAAGGCTCTACCCCGAAGCCGGTGCGTGCCGAGCAGGTGCGCCGGTTCAATCAGGGTGAGGCAGACGTCTTTCTCATTTCGCTGCGGGCGGGCGGCACGGGCCTCAACCTGACCGCCGCCGATATCGTCATCCACTACGACCCGTGGTGGAACCTTGCCGCGCAGAATCAGGCCACCGACCGCGCCTATCGCATCGGTCAGCGCAACCCGGTGCAGGTGTACCGGCTGATCGCGCAGGACACTATTGAGGAAAAGATCGTGGAGCTGCAACAGGCCAAGCAGTCGCTGGCCGACACCGTTACCGGCGGGGCAGACGGCGCGATTTTGTCCATGAACCCCGAACAGCTGTTGCAGCTGCTGGGAGAAGAAGCATAAAGGAAGTGTATCCATCATGAAGGTTTGGGATCTGCATTGCGATACCCTGCTTAAACTGCGCCGCGCCGAAAAGGCGGGCGCACCCAAAAGCTTTTTACACAACGATCTGCATATCGACCTTGAAAAATTGCAGCAGGGGGATTATCTGCTGCAATGCTTTGCGGCCTATGCGGATCTGGCCGACCCCGCCCCCGGGGCCGACCCGCTGGTGAGCGTGCTGGAGGAGATCGACATCTTCAAGCGGCTCATGGCGGCTTACCCGGAAAAAATTGCCCCGGTGTACACCGCCGCCGACCTTGAGCGCAACCGCGCCGAGGGCAAACTCAGCGCCATGCTGACGGTGGAGGAGGGCGGCTGCTGCAAGGGCAGTCTGGGCGTGCTGCGGCGGCTGCAGGAACTGGGCGTGCGCATGATGACCCTGACATGGAACTATCCCAACGAGCTGGCAGCCCCCAACGCAAACCCCGGCGGGCCGCTGGTGGCCAACACCGAGACCGGCCTGACCGAGCAGGGCTTTGCCTTTTTGGAGGAGATGGAAAAGCTGCACATCACCGTAGACGTGAGCCACCTTTCCGATAAGGGCTTCTGGGACATTGCAAACCACAGCACCCGTCCCTTTGCGGCAAGCCATTCCAACTGCCGTGCCCTGTCGCCCCACAACCGCAACCTGACCGATGAGATGATCCGCGCACTGGCAGAAAAGGGCGGCATTGCGGGGCTGAACTACTGCGCCTCCTTTGTGGACGCAGACTCGGCACACCCGAAGCTTTGCCGCAGCACGGTGGAGCGGCTGGCAAAGCACGCGGCACACTTCAAGCAGGTGGGCGGCATTGAGGTCATTAGCCTTGGCAGCGATTTTGACGGCATCGGCGGCAAGCACGAGCTGGAAACAGCGGCAGATATGCCGCTGCTGGCCGAGGCGCTGCGCCGCGAGGGCTTTACCGAGGACGAGGTGGAGGCCATCTACTGGCGCAACGCCTACCGCTTCTTTAAAAACAACCTGTAATAATAACCGAAAAAATTGCAAAATATGCCCGGAGATGCCCTGCTGTGTGCGGGTATCCCGGGCTGTGTATTGCCCTGCGAGGGGAGGTTTTATATGGTCTGAGGCGCGCGTCCCCGGAAAAAGAACAAACGACTTGGAAAGATAAGAGGAATTATAACAATGGGTATCACAATCTCGCCGTGGATGATGGCGTTTCTCATTCTGATGACCGGTTTTGCAGGCTTTGTGGATTCGGCAGCCGGCGGCGGCGGGCTGATCAGTCTGCCGGCCTATCTGTTCGCCGGGCTGCCGCCCCACTACACCTATGCCACCAACAAGTTCAGCGCCGCCTGCGGCACCACCTTTGCCACGGCAAGCTTTTTCAAAAGCGGCGCTATGAACGTGAAGGTGGGCGTTCTTGCAGCCATTGGCAGCTTTGCAGGCAGTGCGCTGGGCGCGCACATCGTGCTGCTGCTCAGCGATGAGATGCTGCGCACCATGATGTTCATCATCCTGCCGGTGGCGGCGGTCATCATTCTGTGGCAGCGCAACCTGCCGGACGAGAACCGGGACGACGGCACGCTGGACCTGAAAAAGGTTTTGCTGGCGCTGGCCATCGGCCTTGGCATCGGCCTGTACGATGGCGTTATGGGCCCGGGTACCGGTACCTTTGCCATCATTGCCTTTACCACCCTCATGGGCTTTGACCTGCGCACTGCCAACGGCAACGGCAAGGTGCTCAATCTGGCCAGCAACTACGCCAGCCTGTTCACCTACCTGATGAACGGTCTGGTGATGTTCCACATCGGCATCCCCTGCGCCATCAGCAATATTCTGGGCAACCTGCTTGGCTCGCATTTTGCCCTGAAAAAGGGCGCCCGCTTCATCCGCCCCATGATGCTGGTGGTGCTGGTGCTGCTGCTGGGCAAACTGATCTCGGACGCGGTGCTGTAAGGGCAAGGCGGGACATTTTCACGGGTACAAAAAACAAGTCGGGCAGCCCGCAGGCTGTCCGACTTGTTTTAGCTTTTATAGGTTTTATTCCAGCACCAGTTCTTTATCAAAGAACGCGATGCCGAAGGCGCCGGGGCCGGTGTGGGTACCGATGACGCAGCCGATCTGGCGCACCAGCGGTGCGTCCAGATGCAGATTGTCCTGCAGGTAGGTCAGCAGCGGCTGCAGCTCCCGGGGGTTGACGGTGTAGCCCAGCAGCGGGGTGTAGTCCGGGTGGATGCCGCCCATCTCGTCGATCTTCTTGAACAGCGCCACATACACGCCGGGCAGACCGCGTGCCTTACCGGCCAGCACTACCTTGCCCTCTATGACGGCGAGGATGGGCTTGATGCCCAGCATACCGCCCGCCACAGCGGCGGCGGCAGACAGTCTGCCGCCCTTGCGCAGATACTTCAGATCGTCCACAGCGGCCACCAGATGCAGGTGCTGCTTGGCCTTTTCCAGATCAGCAGCGATCTGGGTGATGGTTTTGCCGGCGTCCCGCAGCTGCACAGCCAGACGCACCAGCAAGGACTGCCCCAGACAGACGTTTTCAGTGTTCACGAACACCACATTGTCCACGTTGGCAAGGTCGGCAGCAATTTTTGCGCACTGACCGGTGCCGGACAGCGCATCGGACAAAAAGATGCCCAGCACCTCGTCCCCGGCGGCAGCGGCGTCCAGATACAACCGCTCGAACTGCTCCGGGCTGGGCTGGCTGGTGGTGGGCAGCTTGCGGCAGGCTGCCAGATGGGCATAGTATTCGCTGGGGGTCATGTCGATGCCGTCCCGCAGGACGGTGCCGTCCTCCAGCGTCACGTTCAGGGGGATCACGGTCACGCCCAGCTGCTGCGCCTCGGCGGGCAGGATGTCGCACGCGGAATCGGTGAGGATACGGATCATAATAATACCTCCGGTCTACCGGTAAAATACAGTATACGCAACGTTTTTATTAAAAAGGTTGGAAATTATTATACCACCATTCAGGGCGATGTGTCAATATTTTGCATATATTTGCCACGACAGAACGCCGAAACCTTGCGCACCCGACGGCAGATATGGTACTATAACCGGGAACGAACCATAGCAGGAGGAGACCGACCATGCACAAGCTGAACCCCCGCACCGCCGCGCTGCTTTCGGCCTTTGGCTGGGCGGTGGGATATCTGCTGGCGGGCAAGGCGCTGGCGGTGCTGCTGCCCATGCCGCCCGGCGGCGCGGCACGTTTCTGCCGGGTCTGCCTGCTGGCTCCGCTGGCAGAGGAAGGGGTGTTCCGGGGCGCAGTGCAGCGCCGGGCGCAGCCGCTGGGCAGGGGACAGGCCATTCTTTTGCAGGCGGTGCTGTTTGCCTTGCAGCACGGCAGCGCCGCCGCCATGGCCTATGCGCTGGTGTGCGGGCTGGGGCTTGGGTGGCTTGCCGACCGCACCGGGCATCTCTGGCCGGGAATGCTGCTGCACAGCGCAAACAACCTGCTGGTGCTGGCGATGGGATGAGAGGATGGAATACATGACCGATTTTGAACTGATGGGTCTTGCGCTGGAGGAGGCGGGCAAAGCCGCCGCTCTGGGCGAAGTACCGGTGGGCGCGGTGGTAGCGCGGCACGGCGAGGTGGTAGCCACGGCGCACAACACCCGGGAGACCGAGAAAAACGCCTTGCACCACGCGGAACTGCTGGCCATTGATGCCGCCTGCAAGGCGCTGGGCGGCTGGCGGCTGTGGGAGTGCGAACTGTTCGTCACCTTAGAGCCCTGCCCCATGTGCGCGGGCGGCATCATCAACAGCCGCTTGCGCCGGGTGGTGTACGGCGCTGCCGACACCAAGGCCGGGTGCTGCGGCTCGGTGACCGACCTGTTCGCGCTGCCCTTCAACCACCATCCGGTGGTGGAAAAGGGGCTGCGGGAGGCCGAGGCACAGCAGCTTTTGCAGGCGTTTTTTGTTTCCCTGCGGGAAAAGCGGGCGGGCAGACCCCGCTGGAAGCCCCCGGTACCCGAAAACAGGGGGAAATAAGGAAAAATAGTGGGAACTGCGTAAAAAAATGCAGTTCCCACTTTCTTTTTGGGTTGGATTGTGGTATATTATTCAATGGAATCTTGTCGAAACCCATCGCAACTGCAGGCAGGCACGCCAAAGCACCGGACCTTTGCCGGACACATGAACGGAACGCTGCACTGTCTGGGGATGGGCACAGGGTTTTTCCGGTTCGGGCACTGCGCCCGGCCGAGAATACCGAACAGGAGGGATACACTCTTGTACGAGGACGAGTTTGAACTGACCTTTCAGGTGCCGGAGGAAGAGAGCGCACCGGAGCCCCTTGCCGCACCGGCTGCAAAGCCGGCAGCGCCGGTGGAACCGGTCGTGGACGAACCTACCCGCATCATGACGCTGGAAAAACCGGCAGCGCCTGTGGCGGACGAGCCCACCCGGGTGATCGCGCTGGAAAAGCCTGCAGAGCCGTCTGCGCCGGAGCCGCCTGCAGAGCCTGCGCCGGAGCCTGTAAAAGAACAGCCTGTCCCTGCCGCACCCGCGGCGGTGCGCCGGGTGCTGATCTCCGGCGGTGACCGGGGCATCGGTGCTGCCGCTGCCCGCGCCTTTGCGGCAGCAGGGTATCAGGTGGCGGTGCTCTACCACCAGAACGCCGCCGCAGCCGCTGCGCTGGAGCAGCAGCTGCCCGGGTGCATCGCCATCCAGTGCGATGTAGCCAGCCGCGCCAGCTGTGAGCTGGCGTTCCACGCGGTGGAGCAGGCCATGGGCAGGGTGGATGTGCTGGTGTGCAACGCCGGCATCGCGCAGCAGAAGCTGTTTACCGACATCACCCCGGAGGAGTGGCAGCGGATGCTGGACGTGAACCTGAGCGGTGCGTTCCACCTGTGCCAGCTGGCGCTGCCCGGCATGATCCGCCGCAAGCAGGGCCGCATCCTGACCGTGAGCAGCATGTGGGGCCAGACCGGCGGCAGCTGCGAGGTGCACTATTCTGCCGCGAAAGCCGGGCTCATCGGCCTGACCAAGGCACTGGCGAAGGAAGAGGGCCCCAGCGGCATCACGGTGAACTGCGTAGCGCCGGGGGTCATCGAGACCGACATGATGGCGGCCTTTACCGCCGAGGACAAGGCGGCGCTGGCCGAGGAGACCCCTGTGGGGCGGCTGGGCACCCCGGAAGAAGTTGCAAAGCTGCTGGTCTTTCTGGCCGGCGAGGATGCCGGATACATCACCGGACAGGTGTTCGGGGTGAACGGCGGCCTTGTGATCTGATGCACAGGGCGATATTACAGGAAATTCCCCGGAGCGGGAAGGAGAGAAAAAATGGGCATGACTTTGAAGGAACTGTTGACTAAGGGCGAGGGCACCCTCTCTGCACAGGAGGCCAAGGCGCTGGCGGCACAATGCCGCATGGATGTAGATACCCTCTACACCCTGCTGGAGGAGCGCGGCATTAAGGTCCTGGAGGAAGAGAACGAGCCGAGTCTGGACGTGGACAGCATCATTGCTGAGGTGGAGAACGCCGAGAACAACAACGATGACATGGGCCTTGCCGATGAAAACGAAGAGGATGCCGAGGAGAACCCGGCAGACCTGAAGGCTGCCATGGACGAGCTGCTGGATGACCCGGTGAAGAACTACCTCAAGCAGATCGGTCAGATCCCGCTGCTGAGCGCCGAGCAGGAGGTGGAACTGAGCCGCCGCATCCATGCCGGTGCCGAGGCTGCGCACATTTTGCAGGCAGACCGCCAGAAGTACGGCGCACCGGAGTACATCAAAAAGAACAGCGCCCGCTTCTCCTTTGAAGAGGACGAGAACAGCCGCAGCTACACTGAGGATCTGGACGAGGACAGCGAAAAGTCCGCCGAGGATGCCGAGGAAAAGGCAGACGAGGAAAAGGCCATGGAGGCCGTGGAGAACGGCCCCCTGAGCGAGGAGCGCCGTCAGGAACTGCTCAAGACCCGCCGCGACGGCCTGAACGCCCGCCGCAGCCTGAGCGAGGCAAACCTGCGTCTGGTGGTTTCCATCGCCAAAAAGCACGTCGGCCATAATCTGGCCTTCCTTGACCTCATTCAGGAGGGCAACATCGGCCTGATCAAGGCTGCCGAGAAGTTCGACTGCGACCGCGGCTTCCGCTTCTCCACCTACGCCACTTGGTGGATCCGTCAGGCCATCACCCGCGCCATTGCGGATCAGGCCCGTACCATCCGTATCCCGGTGCACATGGTGGAGACCATCAACCGGATGCGTCAGGCCACCAACCAGCTGGTGTACCAGAACGGTCACGAGCCCACCCCGGAGGAACTGGCAAAGGCCATGGACATGAGCGTGGAGCGCGTGCGCGAGATCCAGCGCATGGCACAGGAACCGGCCAGCTTGGAAAGCCCCGTGGGCGAGGAGGAGGATTCCTCTCTGGGCGATTTCGTTGCCGACGAAAACGCCGAGGCACCCGGCAAGGCAGCCGACCGCGCCATGGTGGCGCAGCAGATCAATCTGGCGCTCAAGAGCCTGACCCCCCGCGAGGAGAAGGTCATCCGCCTGCGCTTTGGTCTGGATGACGGCCGTCCCCGCACGCTGGAGGAGGTCGGCCGCGACTTCGGCGTCACCCGCGAGCGTGTGCGCCAGATCGAGGCAAAGGCCATCCGCAAGCTGCACAGCCGCAAGTGCCTGTCCCTGCTGAATGGTCTGATCGAGTAATACTAAAAAATAGAGACACCGGAGCGTCTGTGGACGCTC
>ERZ1031557.197-NODE-197-length-11968-cov-3.680937_pt1 | contig 11968 bp, 7 predicted proteins | sample MGYA00518175_ERZ1031557 | MGnify/ENA primary metagenome ERZ1031557 (study PRJEB33719, sample SAMN04261169) | wastewater metagenome | biome: rural village; feature: human; material: feces | host: Homo sapiens | place: El Salvador | collected 2014-01-14 ... | reverse complement strand
AAAGCCAAGATAAACAGCCAAAATCACGCCAAGCACAACGGCGCAGGTTATAAGCACTTTTTTCTTCATGTAAATCGACCTCCTTGGAGATATGCTGTTGCTGCCCACACCGGGGTGTAGGCGGCAGCTAAAATCAGTTACATTTGTGAAGATGTGACACATCCATATAGTCAGGCAGACCATTCTTGTAGGCTACAGCGGTTTCTCCCTGAATAAGTGGCTTTAAGTATTCGATAAGCTCAGGCTTCACATCATTGCCAGCATCATTGATCCACTCTCTTGGCACAGACTTGGCCTCATTTGCGATATCCTTGATAGCAGAATATGTGTATTCTACCTGATAAGGATCATTTGAGATGCGCTTCAAGCATACCATTGATGCGGTCACACCCTCTGCTGCAATAGTGACACCCTTTTTACCCTGAGCAAAAGATTCCTCGATATCGGTTAATGATGCAAGATGTGAGGCACAGCGCTGGAGCACGTTTACCTCTACTGAGCGAACCTTGACACCGATGTTTTCCTTTACGATGAACTCAAGAGCCTTTCCGGCACCGCTTAGCTGCAGGTGTCCGAACTGGTCGCATGAGGCATTTGATGATGTAATGTATGAGCCGTCTGCGTCATGTATTCCTTCGGATACGGCAACTATTACATTGTTAGTGTGCGTAAGGGCTTTTTTTATATCGGCAACAAATTTGTCCTTGTCGAAATCCACCTCAGGCAGATAGATGAACTGAGGCGCTGTATTGTACTCATTACGTGCGAGAGCGGAAGCGGCAGTGAGCCATCCTGCGTCACGTCCCATGATTTCAACGATTGTCACACTCTTAACAGCATAGATAAAGGTATCATGGGCTATCTCAAGCATGCTTGATGCGATATATTTGGCGGCAGAGCCAAATCCCGGAGTGTGGTCTGTCATGCACAGATCATTGTCGATGGTTTTTGGAATCCCTATAATTTTCACATCACTGTTGATTTTTTTTGCATAATCGGATAACTTTAATACGGTATCCATCGAATCATTTCCACCGATGTAAAAGAAAGCCTTTACGGAGAGCTTATCAAACTGGTGGAAGATGTATACATATGGTGAATCATCATCCTTGTAATCAGGGAGCTTGTGACGGCATGAGCCAAGATACATGGCAGGTGTGGTCTTAAGCTTTTCAAGATTAGCATTCTCTGCAAAAATATCAGACAGATTGAGATAATTCTCATTTAATATGCCGAGTATTCCGTTTACGGCGCCATAGCAGATATCGTATTTCTCAGAGCTTTTTACTCCTGCGATGACTCCTGCAAGGCTTGCGTTGATTGCAACAGTTGGGCCGCCTGACTGGGCGACGATACAGTTTGACTGATTCATTGTAATCTCCTTATTGTGTATTTTAACTATTCTCTTCTGTAAGAATAGTTATGGTATAACTTTAAAATGACTAATGAAGGCGCATGGCATATGCACCGCATAATCATATAGATTGTAGTATCAAACATTATTTTTAGCAAGGGTTAAAATGAAAAATATGAATAAATACGAAAATTGCTTATTGTGTCCCAGAAAATGTGGCATAAACAGAAGAACCGGACAAACAGGCGTATGTGGCGTTTCATCTGAAATAAAGGTGGCGCGAGCAGCACTTCATTATTGGGAGGAGCCATGCATATCAGGAAAAAGAGGAAGTGGGGCAGTTTTTTTCTCAGGCTGCAGCCTGCACTGCGTGTTCTGCCAGAACAGGGAGATTTCTGACGGAAAAGCGGGAAAGGTAATCAGTAAAGAGCGGCTTAGTGATATCTTTATAGAACTGGCGGGCAAAGGCGCAAATAATATCAATCTGGTCACACCGGGGCAGTATATCCCTGATATAGTGTGGGCGGTAAACGATGCAAAAAGCCGTGGCATGAAGCTTCCTATTATATACAATACGAGCGGATATGAAAATGTGACAGAGCTAAAGCTGCTTGAGGGCATAGTGGATGTGTATCTTCCGGATTTTAAATATATGGACAGTACGCTTTCGGCAATGTATTCAAGGGCAAAAGATTATCCGTCTGTCGCAAAGCAGGCGCTTTCAGAGATGGTCAGGCAGCAGCCGGATGTCGTGATTGACGATGCGACAAGACTCATACAAAAGGGAGTTATTGTGCGACAGCTTCTACTGCCGGGACATGTGAATGATGCAAAGGCTGTACTTAAGTACCTGTATGATACATATCATGATCACGTATATATAAGCATGATGAGCCAGTTTACGCCGATTGCACTAAAGGATTATCCTGAGATAAACCGCACAGTGACAAAGAGAGAGTATGAAAGGCTTGTTGACTATGCCCTCGAAATAGGAATCACGAATGCATTTATACAGGAGGGTGACGTGGCAAAGGACAGTTTCATTCCGGCATTTGACTGTGAGGGAGTATAATATTTACCGTTTTTCTTAATAAAATAGTAAGAATTGGCAGGCAAAAATGACTGGATTTTGTGACACCGGTGTAGTACTATGGTTATGAGATATTTTTTAACTGTGAAGGTACTGAACAGTTACGATATTTTGTTATTACTCACATCCCGGTGTGACAGACGATAATGTTTTTAATCACACAGGATACATCATTCAATAGAGGATACATTGATGAAAAATATAGGAGAACAGCAGATAATAATTGAATGTCCGAATACTATCTTTCATCTATACATTGACAGTGAGGATGAGCTTTCAAAGGTTAAGGTGTTTATGAACAATATAAAGCATGTTGATTCGATAAGTCTGCATGATATATACAACTGGTGCAACAGACAGCATGTGCAGTACACGACGACATTTAATTATGACAGTAAAATGACCTGGACAGAAATGATAAAATCCTACATATTTTACTTCAGACAGAAGCTTAGATATGTAAATAATAGTGATAGGATGATAGAAACATGAGATACCCTGAATTTCTAAAGGATAGAGGAACAATAGGCTTTGTGGCGCCTTCGATGGGCTGTACAACAGAGCCGTACAGGAGTGCCTTTGACAATGCCATTAAAAGGTTTCACAGCATGGGTTATAAGACGATAGAGGGACCTAACTGCAGGTGCGACAGTGGCATAGGTATCAGCAATACACCAAAGAAGTGCGCAGAAGAGCTGAACGAGAGCTATGCTTCTGTTGACAGTGATGTGCTTATATCCTGTGGTGGTGGCGAGCTGATGTGCGAGGTAGTGCCTTATATTGATTTTGAGCGCGTGAAGCAGTCAAAGCCGAAATGGTACATGGGCTATTCCGACAACACGAATTTCACATTTTTGGAGGCTACTATTGCAGATACAGCAGGTATTTACGGGCCGTGTGCGGGCAGCTTTGGCATGGAGGTGTGGCATGAGTCACTTACCGATGCATTTAATCTGCTTTGTGGCAGGAAGCTTTCATTTACCAATTACCCTATGTGGGAGAAGGAATCGATAAAGGATGAGAATGCTCCGTTTGTGGGATACAACCTGACTGAAAAGTCGTGTATCAGCTCTATTCCTGCGGTGGCAAAGGAGAGCAGGCTTACCATGAGAGGCAGGCTGCTTGGTGGCTGCATGGATTGTCTTATCAATCTGCTTGGTACATCGTTTGACCATGTAAGGGAATTTAATGAGCGCTACAGTGATGATGGTATCATATGGTTCCTTGAGGCTTGTGACCTTAATGTAATGGGCATGAGAAGGGCTATGTGGCAGATGAAAAATGCAGGATGGTTTTCAAATGTAAAGGGCTTTCTTATCGGACGCCCGGCGCACTTCGGAGAGGAAATGTTTGGCATAGACCACAGACAGGCGCTTTCATCACTACTTAGAGATTTTAATGTGCCAATCATCATGGATCTGGATATAGGTCATATGTCGCCAATGATGCCTGTGGTATGCGGAAGCATGGCAGATGTCAGCTTCGACGGAAGCAGCTTTACAATTTCGTATGATATAGAGCAGTAGATTGGAGGAAAAATGATTAGATCAATAAAGAAAAAAGCAAAGAGTATTGTATGTAGCGTGCTTGCTGCGGTGACACTGTTTACGATGAATCCGGCAGTATTTGCAACAGAGACAGCTACGCAGACGGATACAGTTTCAAGTGTTGATGTATCAGGCAGTGACGCAGCTGATAAGAGTAACACAGACAGTACTGCAGACAGCACAACGACAGCCGGCAGTGAGGCGAACGACAAGGTGACCATCAGCAATAATGATAAGCCATACTTAAGTCTTGGAGCAGACCTCACACCGGATCAGAGAGCGACAGTGCTTGGATTTATGGGAATCGAGCTCACTGATCTGGACAAATACGATGTGGTCTATGTAAATAATGATGAGGAGCACAAGTACCTTGATTCATACATCAGCAAGAGCGAGATTGGCACAAGGTCACTTTCCTCAGTACTCATTACAGAGGATAAAAAGGGTGCGGGTCTTAGTGTTTCCACACACAATATCAATTATTGTACGGTAGGAATGTACAAGAATGCGCTTGCCACAGCAGGCATAGCTGATGCTAAAATCATAGTCGCAGGACCTTTCCCTATTTCCGGAACGGCAGCACTTGTAGGCACACTAAAGGCATACGAGGAGATGACAGGCAAGAAGCTTGACGATAAGGTGACAGACGCAGCGATGGATGAGCTTGTCACAACAGGAGAGCTAAACAAGAGCATTGACGGCGATTCGCAGGATATCGAGGCAATGATTGCAGACCTAAAGAAGCAGCTTGCCGATGGAAGGCTCAAGGATGAGAGCCAGATAAAGGATGCGATAAAGGAGGCTGCAAAGGATTACGGCCTGAAGCTTTCTGATGATGATATTGCAAAGCTGACATCGCTTCTTATGAAGCTTAAGGATGCCAATATCGACTGGGATTCAGTCATCAACCAGGCACAGGACTGGGCATCAAAGCTTGGCGATAAGATAAATGACCCAGGCTTCTGGGAAAAGCTTGGTAACTTTTTCATGGATTTATGGGATAAGATAAAATCCCTGTTCAGCTAGAAAAAGCTACAGGAGACAGTAAGAAAAAGCAGAATATGAATCAGACAACTCCCTGAAACGTAAGCATGAGCTGCACGTTGAAGGGAGTTTTTTGATTAAAGGGTCAAAAGGTATCATCGATGCATGCTTGCATGCAATTCGATGTATACCTTAAAAAAAATAATAAATTTCTGCCGAATACATTGATACAAAGGTCATATTCTATTATAATTAAATGGATAATGGATTAATGTAAACAATGCACATAAGAAAGAGGGGATTTGATGATAAAGATAAATAAATTTCTGGCAGCCTCTGTCGTAACATTGTCATTAGCTGCATGTGACCTGACACCATACAGCAGCATAGCAGTCTATGCGGATCAGGCGGCTAAGGTTGTGTGTGATGAGAGATACTGGGTAGCGGCGAGAAGCGGACCGGGAACAGAGTATGAGCTGGAGCACAAGCTTTCAAACGGCAAGGATATTACTATTCTTGAGCAGACCACAGGTGCAGACGGCAAGGTGTGGTACAAGGCAAAGTACAATCTGGCAGCAAATAATGAGGAGTGTGTCAGCTATATAAGGTCTGATTTTGTATCAGCAGGTACAGCTGCATCAGACAATGCGCAGACAGGGGATGCTTCGGCAGACACCGGCAATGCGGATGCCATACAGCAGAATAATGAGGAGCAGCTTGCCATTGCAACCGCATCGGGAGCATATGCTACAGGTACGATTACAGGTGGCAATGTGTATGTCCGCAATGCAGCAGGCACATCCGGCACTACCAAGGTTGTCTCACTCAACTGGAACCATCAGGTTGACATAATTGGAGAGACCAGGGTAAACGGTGTTGTCTGGTACAATGTCAAGGGTACTTTAAACGGCAAGGCATTTACGGGCTGGACTATCAGTACATACATAAAGGTGACATACAATAACAGCGGAGACAATACTGATTTTGTCACGGCTATGAAGAATGCAGGCTTTCCTGACAGCTATATTCCAAACCTTACAGCTCTTCACAATAAGTATCCAGGCTGGACATTTGAGGCTGTAAATACAGGTTTGAATTGGGATACGGTGATTGAAAATGAAAGTGTAAACGGACTTAATCTGGTATCCAAATCAGCAGACAATTCCAAGAAATCCACAGCTGCCGGAGCATATAACTGGTCAACAAATACGTGGGTTGAGTACGAACCGGGATGGGTGTCAGCAAGCAGTGCCTATATTGCTTATCTCATGGATCCAAGGAATTTTCTTGATGAGACCAATATTTTTCAGTTTCAGAGTCTGGCATACAGTCCGAATGAGGCACTTGAAGGTGTTCAGTCCATAGTAAAAGGCACATTTATGGAGGGAACAAAGACCTATTCCAACAATGGTGAGAAAATCAATTATGCAAGCACATTCATGGATGTGGCAAAGAGCAGTGGAGTAAGTGCATACCATATAGCATCGCGTTTAAAGCAGGAGCAGGGACAAAAGGGAACGAGTCCTCTTATTTCGGGTACATATTCCGGATACGAAGGATATTATAATTATTTTAATTTTAATGCAACCGGAAACACGAAGGATAAGATTTATAAAAATGGTCTGTCTTTTGCCAAGAAGCAGGGCTGGAATACAAGAGTAAAGTCCATAAGCGGCGGAGCTGTAAAGGTGGGCAGCAATTATATAAATAAGGGTCAAAATACACTGTATTTTGAGAAGTTTAATGTAGTAAATACAAGCTCGCTGTATTTCCATCAGTACATGGGCAATGCCACAGCGGCTCTTACTGAGGGACAGAGTCTGGCTAAAGGATATTCAGACAAGAATCAGGCTTTTGTATTTAAAATACCTGTATACAACAATATGCCATCGTCAGCAGTGGGCTTCGATAAAGCTGGCGATACCAATAACTATCTGCAGTCGCTTGCGATAAGCGGTGTAACACTCACACCGGCCTTCAATGGAGCGACAACAAGCTATTCAGCAGTTGTTTCAAATGCTATAAGCTCAGTGACTGTTTCGGCAGATGCAGTTTCAGGAAACAGTGGTGTTTCAGGCACAGGAAGCTATTCGCTTGCTGTCGGAAATAATACAATTAAGGTAAATTGCAAGTCGCAAAGCGGTGATACAAGAACATACACTATCAATATAAACAGGCAGGCGGCATCTGCAAATAATACAGGTGGCAATAATAATCAGAACAATAATAACCAAAATAATACAGATGTAAACATAACATCAGGTAAATACAGTATAGGTACTTATATTACAGGCATTGAGCCTGGAACCGGTGCAGCTGATTTTGTGAAGAATATAGCAGTATCAGCATCAGGTACTGTAAAGCTTCTGACAAGCTCAGGCTCAGAAAACAGCGGAAAGGTTGCAACAGGCAATAAAGTGGCTGTTTATGATGCTTCGGGTAACCTGAAAAAGACATATGATATTGTTGTATATGGAGATATCAATGGTGACGGTGCTGTAAATGCCCTTGATATGATTAAGCTCAACAGACATATTTTAGGAAAGGGAACACTCACAGGTGCTTATCTGGAGGCAGCTGATGCTAACAGAAAGGGTGATGGTGGAAATGCCCTTGATATGATAATCATGAACAGACACATACTGGGCAAATCAAAGATATCGCAGAATTAGAAATGTGAGGAAAATATGAAGAAATTATTTGGATGTATATTATCACTTGTTGTGGCGGTGATGCTTGTTTTCACACCTGCCGAGCATGTATATGCGCAGGGACTTGGCCTCAGTGTCAGCTCAAGCTCTATAGCTGTTGGAAAAACAGTCAAGGTGACTGTTTCCATGCCGTCAGGATATTTTGGTACTGTAGTTATCTCAAGCTCTAACGAGGGAGTGCTGAGTAATGGTGGAGATGGTGTGGCAAATATTGGTGATGCAGCAGGATATCCCACATCGCAGTCATTTTCATTTACGGCGAAGGCTGCAGGAAGCTGCACTATAAAGGCATATTGTACAGTTGTAGGAGATGCAGAGGGCAACGATGCCGGAGGTATAATTACCGGTGCCAGCACGAAGGTGACGGTAACAAGTGCTTCATCAAACAACGATTCAAACAGCAACAAGGACAATTCCGGCAGCAATACCGGCAATGACAGCAATGCAAATAAAGATAATGAAAACAAAGAGAAAAAGAAATCCTCAAACGCATCTCTTGGTTCGCTGGTTATCTCAGCAGGTACGCTTTCCCCTGAGTTTTCTGCTGCGACAAAGGATTACACAGCTACAGTAGATTACAGCTGTTCAAGCCTTGCGGTTACAGCAAATCCGGCTGATTCCAAGGCGAGTGTGACATCCGTCACAGGCAATGATTCACTTGAGGTTGGAGAGAATACGGTCAGCGTTGTTGTGACAGCAGAGGACGGCAGCACAAGCACATACAATATAGTTGTTACCAGAAGAGCCGAGGATGATCCGGAGAATGCAGATAAGCAGGATAACTGGAAGAAGTTCGATATAAATGGCACAGAGTGGACTATGGTAAATGACATTCCGGAGGATGTTGTTCCTGAAGGCTTTGAGCACTCAAAGACAGTGATTGACGGACTTGAATACAATACCCTTCATGGCACCTTTGGTGATATCACGCTTGTGTATTTACAGTCGGAAAGCGGCAATGGGCTTTTTGTATATGATGCAGCACAGAATGCAGCATATGAGTTTTTCCGTATCAATTCAGAGTCACATTTTATAGTGGTTTTACTGCCTAAGGTGGATGATGTGCCTGAGGGATATAATGAGATATCGCTCTCTATAGAGGGCAAGGGTGTGGCAACAGCCTACCAGACCAAAGTCGAAAAAAACGATGATCAGACAAAGGATTTTTACCTCGTATACGCTATGAATGACAATGGTGAGAGTGGCTGGTACACATATGATAGCGTAGATGGCACATATATGAGAAATGAGCTCAGTACACCTACAGTGGCACAGGAGGAAAACGATACAACAAAGAGTGAGCTTGTACCGGGAATTGCCAATAAATATCTTGTTTTAGCTGCAATACTGGTTCTTGTTATCGTTATTCTGTTACTGTTGTTTATTGTATCAGTTGTGAAAAACAGAAAATATGAGGCAATGGACTATCATGATGACGATGATGATGTAGATGATGCAGCAGAAGATGTATCAAATGAAGCTTTGGAAGAAACAACTGATGAAACTGCGAACGAGATAGCAGATGAGCTGGAAGAAGAGGTTACAGAAGAGCCGTTAGATGAAGTGGCAGAAGAAGCTGCAGAAGAGTCGGTGGATGAAGTGGCAGGAGAAGCTGCAGAAGAGTCGGCAGGTGAAGCCGCAGAAGAAACAGCAGATGAAGTCGCAGAAGAAACAGCGGAAGATGCTGCGGATGAGCAAAAGATGGCTACGGATGAAAATATATCAAATGCATCCTATGTCGGAAGAACCGTAGAAATTACACCTGATTCTAAGAAAGCTGTTGAGAATGAAAACTCTGAGTTTGATTTTAAAGACGATTCAAGGCAGGAAAACGTTTCTGACACAGAAAACGATGCTGATGAGGATGCTTTAAAGAATCAGCTTCAAATGGCACTTGATGGCTTTGTTAATGAGGGAAATAAGCCGTCTGAGACTATAGACAACAGTGCAGAGGATGACAATGAAGATGACAGCGAGGATGATGATTTGCAGTTCATCGACTTAAATTAGTGAATATGACTGGAGGATATGACTTGAAACCATATACAAGTAAGGCTAAAAAAGCAATAGATTTGGCTGCACGTATATCAAAGAAAATGAATTACAGCTATGTTGGAACAGAGCACATACTGGCTGGCCTTATAAAAGAGGGCACCGGTGTGGCAGCTGAGGTTCTAACAGCCTGCAATGTGGAATATGATAAGCTTATTTCGATGATTGAAGACCTGATTTCACCGGGGGATAACATCGAAGTGATGGACAGGGATGGCTATTCACCAAGGACACAGAGAGTATTGGAGCGTGCATCGGAGGAAGCCGATAGATTTGAGTGCAATGAGATAGGTACAGAACACTTGCTGATGGCTATAGTACTGCAGGGAGACTGTGCAGCTGCAAGACTTTTAAACACCATGGGTGTTAACAGTCAGAAGATGTTTATAGATATTCTTGGTGCGATGGGTGAGGATCCGTCTGCATACAGGGATCTGATGAAAAGTTACGGTACATCATACAATTCTGCGACTCCTGTATTAGATCAGTATTCCAGAGATTTGACAGATATGGCAGAGGCAGGGCTTCTTGACCCTGTTATAGGCAGAAAAAAGGAGATGGAGCGCGTTATCCAGATACTTTGCCGCCGTGGCAAAAACAATCCATGTCTGATTGGAGAGCCGGGAGTGGGTAAGACCGCTATAGTAGAAGGACTTGCGCAGGATATAGTCAGTGGCAATGTTCCGGATATTCTTTTGGGAAAGAGACTGGTCTCTCTTGATATGTCCGGGCTTGTAGCCAAATCAAAGTATCGTGGTGAGTTTGAGGAGCGTATCAAGAAGGTGATAAGCGAGGTTTCAAATGCCAAAAATGTACTGCTTTTCATTGATGAGCTTCACACTATAATAGGTGCAGGAGGAGCAGAAGGCTCGTTAGATGCATCTAACATATTAAAGCCTGCGCTTGCCAGAGGCGAGGTACAGGTAATCGGCGCCACTACCATAGAAGAGTACCGCAAATACGTGGAAAAGGATGCTGCGCTTGAGCGCCGTTTCCAGCCGGTGATGGTTGAGGAGCCTGGTGTGGATGAGACAATAGAGATACTCAAAGGATTAAAGGGACTCTATGAAAAGCATCATGGTGTCATCATAACAGATGAGGGTGTGAAAGCAGCAGTAAGCCTTTCTGCACGATATATAAATGATAGATTTTTACCTGATAAGGCGATAGACCTGATGGATGAAGCGGCAGCCAGGATAAGGCTTAAGAATCTGACATCATCTGACGAGCTGCTTGCTCTGAAAAAAGAGATAACAGATAAGCAGAACCAGTTGGAAAATGCTTTGTCGAAAGGAGATCTCGCAGCTGCCGGCGCGCTTATGTCAGAAAAGGAAGTGCTTGAAAATAAACAGCAGAAGCTTATCAGAAAGAACCGTCGCACAGGAGCCAAAAACCAGCCTGTAGTCGGCGAAAATGAGATAGCGGATGTAGTATCGGGATGGACCAAAATACCTGTAAATAAGCTTACAGAGTCAGAGGCAGGACGACTTGCAAAGCTTGAACAGATACTTCACAAGCGTGTAATAGGACAGGAGGAGGCTGTTTCTGCTGTTGCAAAGGCAGTCAGACGAGGCCGTGTTGGTTTAAAGGATCCTAAGAAGCCGATTGGCTCATTCCTGTTTTTGGGACCGACAGGAGTAGGTAAGACGGAGGTGTCAAAGGCACTTGCTGAGGCTGTCTTTGGCAAAGAAGATGCCATGATACGTGTTGACATGTCAGAGTACATGGAAAAGCATAGTGTTTCAAAGATGATTGGTTCACCACCGGGATATGTGGGCCATGAGGAGGGCGGACAGCTCTCAGAGAAGGTCAGACGCAATCCTTTTTCTGTTATACTGTTTGATGAGATAGAAAAAGCACATCCTGATGTGTTCAATATACTTTTACAGGTGCTTGATGATGGTAGAATCACTGATTCACAGGGGTCGCTGCTCTGCGCGGTGCGGATGGCCTCGCACAGCGACTCGGGCAGCGCATCATACCTGGCGCGAACTGCCTCGCTCGAGGTGAACAGGTTTTCCTCGCACGCAGGCGCGAGCTCGAGCTTGTCCTCGATGCCGTCCAGACCTGCGTGAATGAGCAGGGCGAACACGATGTACGGATTGATGCAGCCGTCGAACGAGCGCAGCTTGAAGCGGTTGGGCTTGCCGCCGGTCGCGAGCGGGACGGTGATGAGCGGCGCGCGGTTCTGGTGCGACCAGGTGATATACTTGGGCGCTTCGAACTCGCC
>ERZ1031557.184-NODE-184-length-12268-cov-9.604274_pt1 | contig 12268 bp, 11 predicted proteins | sample MGYA00518175_ERZ1031557 | MGnify/ENA primary metagenome ERZ1031557 (study PRJEB33719, sample SAMN04261169) | wastewater metagenome | biome: rural village; feature: human; material: feces | host: Homo sapiens | place: El Salvador | collected 2014-01-14 ... | reverse complement strand
CACCAGAAGATGTCCTACGCAAAGTTCGATTCCACCTATGTGCAGGGCTACATTGCCAACAAGACCCCCTTCGAGACTGCCATGCAGGATGTGAAGAACGTCTTTGGTCTGACCCTGCCCACCGCCCCCGCTGCCGCCAGCGCAGGCAAGCTGCTGCTGACCGACTACGAGGCAGAGAACCTGCGCAAGGCCTACGAGCGCACCCTGCAGGTGGGTTCCTCCAGCCAGAGCAAGATGAGCCAGCAGGATTACGAGCTGTACGGTACCTACATCCCCTTCAGCATGGCTGTCTGCCACACCATCAACCACAAGTCCGGTATGGACCACACCACCTACGCCCACACCGGTGCCATGGTCAACGTGTACGCCATGGGCGTCGGTGCCGAGAAGTTCGGCGGTGTGTACGACAACACCGAGATCTACCACAAGCTGGCTGAGCTGACCAAGGTTCAGTAAGAGCGCCTGATTTTCCCACCTCACTTCCTGCTCCACTTTTCCACAACCAAGCCGCAAAATGTGCAAAACCCTCCCTGCCGCAAGCGCAAAGACTGCGCCCGGCCGGGAGGGTTTTGTTGTAATGCGAAGAAAAATGTGTTACAATGGATTTACCGCCGTAAGGCGGTGAAAAGGTGCTGTGTCGAAAACGCAGGCGGCTGCTCTTACCGACAGGAGTTTGTTCCACGGAGACCCATGGAATGAACGGAATGCCGAGGGGCAGGCTTATTTTGAAGTCATCCCCTTACTTGTAGCATTACGAGGAAGGGGGGAGTTGCATGACCTTGTCGGAAGTGATGCTGTTGCTGACTTTGTTAGCGACAGCGGCAGCGTTGATCGTTGATGTAGTAAACACTACATTTGACATCGCGTGGAAGATTTCTCATGACAAATCGAACGATGACAACAAGAAAAGCAAGTAACCGCCTTCTGCTTCCCCAAGCGAACGGTCACTTGCTTTCTCATCCGTAGGAACAAGCGATCGCCGGTAACGGGTAGCCGTTTGCCGACCAGCGCCTTTTCTACTTCTATTATAGCGCATCTGCGCCAATTGTCAATGCTGAATGCTTCAGGCCTTCATTTCGGGAAAGCCCTCCAGCTTGGAGGTGCAGTGGGGGCAGCGCACAGCCTTGATGGAGATCTCACTCTGGCAGTAGGGGCACACCTTGGTGGTGGGTTCCTCCGGCTCCTCCGGCTCGGCAGGCTTTCTGTGCAGGGAGTTGACAAACTTGATCACAACGAACAGCACAAAGGCAACGATGAGGAAGTTGATGATGGAGTTGACGAACTCGCCGATCTTGATGCTGGAGCCGCCCAGTCCGATGACCACGTCGGAAAAATCTGCCTTGAAGAACAGGCCGATCAGCGGGTTGATGATGTCCTCCACCAGCGCGGTGACGATGGCGGTGAAGGCACCGCCGATGACAACGCCCACTGCCATGTCCAGCACGTTACCGCGCATGGCAAACGCTTTGAACTCTTCAAAGAACTTTTTGATGCCGCTTTTTTTCTCTTCCATAGATAAGCTGCTCCTTCTTCTCCCCTTTTTTACCGCAAGGGGTTATTTATTTTTATAATAGCGTATTGTGCGGCGATTTGCAAGAGTAAAGCAGCCCCTTTTATAGAAAATAAAAAGTATCCTCTCCCGTGAAAAAACGATCCCGGAAAGTCCGCAGACTTTCCGGGATCGTCCAATTCAAAAATAATTTTCCGCCGGTTTATGTGCTATAAAGATGCTTATGCCGCGGGCCGCTCTGCGGCAGCAGGCTGCGGGTCAGCAGTCACCGTAATGGTGCGGCTGATGGTACTGCAGGAGTAGTTGCCCCCCGCCTTGGCGGTCTGGGTGTAGGTGCCGGGCTCGGTGGGCACGCCGCTCATTTTGCTGCTGAACCACAGGAAGGTCTTTTTCTTGTAGGTGTAGCTCACCTTACCGTTTTCAGCCACCTGTCCGTCCGAGATCACCTTGGCGGTCAGATCAGCGCTTTGCAGCTGAGAGACGGTTATGCTGGCCGGGGCATCCGCTGTCCAGCTCAGGCTGACGTTTTCGGTCTTGGGCTTGATCTTGAACATGGCAAACCCGGCGGCGTTGATATCGCTGCTTTCCAACGCGATGGCACCGGCAAAGTACTTGCCGCTGTCCTTGGGCTGCTCGTCCAGATAGATGCGGCTCAGCGCACCCTCGGGCAGATACTTGCGGATCAGGCTCAGCGCCAGCTTCATGCCGTTGGAAACATTCTTCACCGTGGTCAGGTAGCTGGCCGGGACAAAGAAGCTGACGGTGTCCATCACCGACACTACTTCGTCCGCCACCCGCAGCAGCACGCCGACATCGTTGCCGTCGATCAGCTGCTTGAGGTAGCTGTATACATTAAATTCCTCGGCCTGGTCCGGGGTCTGGGACATCTTTTTGGGCAGGGGGATCAGCTTGAGCAGGGTGCGCAGCTTATCCGAGATCATCAGGGTCACATAGCCGTAGGCTTCGCCGCTGGTGCCCAGCACCACAGCGATATACTGGGTGTTTTCGGGCCGGGTCTCCACCTCCAGCTTATAATCGGAGCCGTAGACAAGGTTGCCGGTCGCCCGGATGCGGATGTTGACGATATCATTTTCATCCTCTGCCGCGCTCAGCGCTGCGGCAGAGGGCAGTTCCTCGCTGACAACAGCGGTGCTTTCCGGCTGCTGCGTTGCAGCCAAAGCAGGCATTGCCAGCACACCAAGCATCATGCTGACCGCAAGCAGCAGCGAGATCCATCGTTTGGCCTTCATACGAAAACCTCCTTTATTGTTTGGTATCATACCCACATTTTACCGCAAAATAATCCTAGGGTCAATAACGGGATTCAAGCCGGGCGCATCACTCCCCGATATAGGTAAAGCGGGGCTTTGTAACGCCGTCCCGGGTCACGGTTTCCAGCCACATGGCGGCGGGGCGTACCCACAGCCCGCCCTCGCCGTACAGGGCGCGATACACCACCATTTCCTCCTCGGTCTCGCTGTGGCGTGCCACGCCCAGCACCTGATATTCGTTGCCTTTAAAGTGGCGGTAGCGCCCGGGGCGCACCGGATATTGCAGTTCCTTCATAACTGTTCCCTTCTCTTTCTTCAAAAAAGGGCTGCTGCGCCGGGCGGGTGCAGCAGCCCACAAACCTTATATTATAAATATTACAGCGTGCTGTCCGTTCCACCGCCGGGGGTCTGCTCGGCAGAGTACAACAGCATCAGGTGGTTGGCCGAGGCTTCCAGCTGGCTCTTGGCCTGCCGCAGGGCGGCTTCCTCGGTCTCGTTCATCTTTTCGGGCTTATCCTTGCGCAGGCAGTGGCGCAGGTTGGCAAGGTCGGCCTTCACGCGGGCCTTTTCGTCCTTGTCCAGCTCCTTTTTGCACTTGGAAAGCGCCTCGTCTACCTTATAAGCCAGCACCTCGGCCTGATTGTGCAGCTCCAGCCGCTCCTTGCGGCGGCTGTCCTCGGCCTCGTAGGCGGCGGCATCTGCCATGGCGCGCTGGATCTCGTTTTCGGAAAGGTTAGTGCTGCCGGTGATGGTGATGTTCTGCTCCCGCCCGGTGGCAAGGTCTTTCGCAGATACCTTCACCACGCCGTTCACGTCGATATCAAAGGTGACCTCGATCTGGGGTTTAGACGAAAAGCTTGCCCGGATGCCGTTCAGCTTGAACTTGCCAAGGGACTTATTGTCCCGTGCAAAGTGGCGCTCGCCCTGCAAGACGTTGATCTCCACGCTGGTCTGCATGGGACGGGCGGTGGTAAAGATCTGGCTCTTGCGGGTGGGAATCATGCTGTTGCGGGTGATCAGCGGGGTGGCGACCCCGCCCAGCGTCTCGATGGACAAGGTCAGCGGGGTCACGTCCATCAGCACCAGCCCCTGCGCTGCCGCACCGGTGGCACCGGCCAGTTTGCCGCCGCCCTGCAGCAGTGCGCCCTGCACCGCTGCGCCCATGGCAACGCACTCATCCGGGTTCAGGCTGTGGCTGGGCTCCTTGCCCAGTAGCTCCCGCACCTGCCGCTCCACGGCGGGCATCCGGGTGCTGCCGCCTACCAGCAGCACCTTGCCCAGCTGGCTGGCAGAGATGCCGGCATCCCGCAGGGCGTTCTGCACCGGGGTCACGGTGCGGGACAGCAGATCGCCGGTCATCATCTCGAACTGCGGGCGGGACAGGGCGATATCCAAGTGATGCGGCCCGTCCTTGCCCACCGTGATAAAGGGCAGGTTCAGCTGGGCAGAGGGCGCACTGGAAAGCTCCTTCTTGGCCTTTTCCGCTTCCTCCTTCAGCCGTCCCATGGCGGCGGGGTCGCGGGTCAGGTCGATGCGGTCAGACTTTTTGAACTCTGCCACCGCGTACTCCACGATGCGCTGGTCAAAGTCGTCGCCGCCCAGATGGGTGTCGCCGCCGGTAGCAAGCACCGTGAAGGTACCGTCCTCGATCTCGATGATGGACACGTCAAAGGTGCCGCCGCCAAGGTCGTAGACAAGGATCTTCTGCGCGGCCTCGTTGTCCAAGCCGTAGGCCACCGCGGCGGCGGTGGGCTCGTTGATGATGCGCAGCACATTCAGCCCCGCAATGCGGCCGGCATCCTGTGTGGCTTTGCGCTGGCTGTCGTCAAAATAGGCGGGCACCGTGATGACGGCCTCGGTCACCGGTTCGCCCAGATAACTCTCGGCGTCCCGGCGGATCTTGGCAAGGATCATGGCGCTGATCTCCTGCGGGGCAAGGTCCTTGCCGTCAATGTGCGCCCGGTAGTCCGAGCCCATGTACCGCTTGATGCTGGAGATCGTGCGCCCGGAGTTGGTGGCGATCTGGCGCTTGGCCGCGCCGCCCACCAGACGCTCGCCGTCCTTGGTAAAGGCCACCACGCTGGGGGTGGTGCGCTCGCCCTCTGCATTGGTGATGACCACGGGCTTGCCGCCCTCCACTACTGCTACACAGGAATTGGTCGTACCCAGATCAATGCCGATCACTTTGCTCATACTGTTTCCTCTGTTTCTTGTCCGCCGTGTCTGCGGGCTGATTTTCCTCCAGTCTATCTTACCGGATGGCTGTGACCATTTTTTAGTCCAATTGTAAAGATTCTATGTTGTATGCCGCCGGAGCCGTGGGCGGCTCGTGGGTCAGCTCATAGAGCAGCTGCTCGGTCTCCTGCAGCCAGCGGTCGGCGTCCGGCTCGTGCTCCCGCTGCAAAATGGTAAACGCCTGCTTTGCCTCTGCCGCCTGCACCAGCGCCTTTTTGCGGGAGGTGTAGCGCGTTTCGTACTGCGCCAGCCGCAGGCAGACCCGGGGCGTGTACTCGATATCCGGCACCGCCGCCGCACTCTGCCGCGCCCGGCGGTACCACAACAGCGCCTTGCCGTTGTCGCCCCGGGCGGCGCAGTCGTCGCCAAGGTTCAAAAGGGCGATGGGCTCTCCGCTTTCGGCTGCGGCCTTCCACAGCTTGCGCGCCTGCGCGGCGCTTTTGGACGCCCCGCGTCCCAGATACAGACACTCGCCCAGCAGCGATAGCCCGGCGGCGTTGCCCTGCTCGGCGGCTTTCTGGTAGCACTCTGCCGCTGCCGCCCAGTGTCCGGCGCGGGCAGCGTCCTTACCGGCTTCGGCTTCTTCTGCGCCGGGCTCTTCCGGGGTGTGGCCTGCGTGCAGCAGACCGTTGAGCAGCGCACCGTCCAGCGAGGCGGAATTGCTCCACGGGTCCAGCACCACGCCGTCGATGCCCGGGGTGTCCAGCGCCAGCTGCATGGCCTGTTCCAAGGTGCGGTCAGCCATGGGGCGGCTTGCGGTACTGCGGTCTGCACCGGCCGCTGCCACCGAGGTGAACAGCGGCAGCCAGCAACGTCCTTTGTCGTTGCGCAGCGTCCACAAGGCAAGGCCATCGGCCTTTTCTGCCGGGATGGGGTGCTCCATCCACGGGGCGGGCGCACCCTGCGCCGAAAGCGCCGTTTGCAGCGGCACCAGCACATGGGTCTCCAGCTCCAGCGCATAGTTCAGCGCGCTCATCAAAGACCAGAAGCTTTCCTCGTTCTGCCCCTTGTACAGCCCCTGCACTGCCTGCTCGATGGCCGGGCAGCCGGTGCCGCGCGGGCTGTACACCGGTGCGGTGCGGCTGCGGCGGATGCCCACCGGGCGGAAGCGTACCCCGCCGTCTGTTCGTCTTGCCATTGTGTTCACCATACTTCCCTATCAATCTCAGCTCTAGTATAACAGGATTTGGCAGCTTGTACAATGCAAAACGCAGCTGCGGCACTGGATTTTCAGCATACAGCGCGTTATAATAAGGTGTATTTTGACCCCGAAGGAGGAATTTTTTTGAACCGGATGCTTGGCTACCTGAAGGGCTACGAGCGCGAAAGCGTGCTTGCACCGCTCTTTAAGATGCTGGAAGCCACCTTTGACCTGTTCGTGCCGCTGGTCATGGCCGATATCGTCAATGTGGGCATTGCAGCGCACGACCTGCATTATATTCTGGTGCGGTGCGGCCTTTTGCTGCTGCTGGCTTTCATCGGCCTTACCTGCAGCCTGACCGCGCAGTACTTTTCCGCCAAGGCGGCGGTGGGCTACTCCACCGCACTGCGGCACGCCCTGTTTGCCCATATCCAGAGCCTGAGCTTTTCAGAGATGGATACGCTGGGCACCAGCACCCTTATCACCCGCATGACCAGCGATGTCAATCAGGTGCAAAGCGGGCTCAACCTGTTTTTGCGCCTGTTCCTGCGCAGCCCCTTTGTGGTGCTGGGTGCTATGGTCATGGCCTTTACGGTCAACGCCCGGGCGGCGATGATCTTTGTAGTCACCATCCCGCTGCTCAGCGTGGTGGTGTTCGGCGTGATGGTGATCACCCGGCCGCTGTATAAGACCGTGCAGACCCGGCTGGACCGGGTGCTGGGCCTGACCCGCGAGAACCTGACCGGCGTGCGCGTGGTGCGCGCCTTTGATAAGGAGCAGAGCGAGATCGACCGCTTTGAGGACGCCAACGCCCTGCTGACCGGGATGCAGCTGCACGTTGGCCACCTTTCGGCGCTGATGAACCCGCTGACCTATGTGCTCATCAACCTTGCCATCGTGGCGCTGCTGTATGTGGGCAGCATCGAGATCAACGTGGGCGGCATGGCGTCTGGCGATGTCATCGCGCTGGTAAACTACATGAACCAGATCCTTGTGGAGCTTGTAAAGCTTGCCAACCTCATCGTGCAGATCAGCAAGGCGCTGGCCTGTGCAGGCCGCGTGCAGGCGGTGCTGGATACAAAGCCCGGCATGACCTTCCCGGCTGAGTTGCTGGGCGAAGTGCCCGCCGACAAGACCGGCGATGCCGTGCGCTTTGACCATGTAGGTTTGACCTACGCCGGGGCGGGTGCACCCAGCCTGACCGACATCAGCTTTACCGCCAAAAAGGGCCAGACCATCGGCGTCATCGGCGGCACCGGCAGCGGCAAATCCAGCTTGGTGAACCTCATCCCGCGCTTTTACGATGCCACCGAGGGCAGCGTGGAGATCTTTGGCCGCCCGGTGGCCAGCTACCCCCGGGACGCCTTGCGCGGCAGGGTGGCGGTGGTCATGCAGAAGGCGCAGCTCTTCGGCGGCACCATCCGCTCCAACCTTTTGTGGGGCAACAAGGATGCCACCGATGCCGACCTGTGGGCGGCGCTGGAAACGGCACAGGCCGCAGACTTTGTGCGTGCAAAGCCCCTTGGGCTGGACGAGCCAGTGGAGCAGGGCGGACGCAACCTTTCCGGCGGACAGAAGCAGCGGCTCACCATCGCCCGTGCGCTGGTGGGCAAGCCGGACATTCTGATTTTGGATGACAGCGCCAGCGCGCTGGACTACGCCACCGACGCCGCCCTGCGCAAGGCACTGGCGGCGCTGCCCGGGGCACTGACCGTGTTCATCGTCAGCCAGCGCGCCGCCAGTTTGCAGCACGCCGACCAGATTCTGGTGCTGGATGACGACCATCTGGTGGGCATCGGCACCCACAGCGCGCTGCGCAGCAGCTGCCCGGTGTACGAGGAGATCTACGAGAGCCAGTTCAAGAAAGGGGAGGCAGAAGCATGAGTGCAAAAGCAAAAAACAAGCTGACCCCGCAGCAGCGCAAGGCCACCCTGAACCGGGTACTGCACAAAATACGTCCATACAGTGCCTTTGTGGTGTGCAGCCTGCTGGTGGCAGCGGTCAGCGTAGCCGCCCAGTTGTATATCCCCATCCTGTGCGGCGATGCCATTGATAAAATGCTGGGCAAGGGCAATGTAGACCTTGCCGGGGTGCTGCACATTGCAGTGAGCATTCTGGTGGTGGCTGCTGTTGCCGCCCTTGCGCAGTGGCTTTTAAGCGTGTGCAACAACCGCATCACCTTCTCGGTCAGCCGCGACCTGCGCAACGAGGCGCTGCGTAAAATTCAGACCCTGCCGCTGTCCTATCTGGACAGCCACCCCTCCGGCGATATCGTCAGCCGCATGGTGGCGGATGTGGACACCTTTGCGGACGGCCTGCTGATGGGCTTTACCCAGCTGTTCTCCGGCATCCTGACCATTTTTGGCACATTGCTGTTCATGCTGCGGGAGAACGTGCCCATCACGCTGGTGGTGGTGTGCATCACCCCGCTGAGCCTTGTGGTGGCGGGCTTTCTGGCAAAGCGCAGTTACGGCTACTTCCAGAGCCAGAGCACCGTCCGCGGCAAGCAGACCGCGCTGGTCAACGAGATGATCGAAGGCCAGAAGGTGGTGCAGGCCTTTGGCCACGAAGCAGAGAGCCTTGCCGCCTTTGACGAGGTGAACGGACAGCTGCAGGACGTGAGCCTGAAGGCCATCTTCTTCTCCAGCCTGACCAACCCCGCCACCCGCTTTGTGAACAACATCGTGTACGCGGGCGTAGGGCTTGTGGGTGCGCTGTACGCCGTGCGCGGCGGCATCACCATCGGTCAGCTCAGTGTTTTTCTGAGCTACGCCAACCAGTACACCAAGCCCTTCAACGAGATCTCGGGCGTGGTCACCGAGCTGCAGAATGCACTGGCCTGCGCTGCCCGGGTGTTCGAACTGTTGGACGCCGAGGATCAGGTGCCGGAGGCCGAAAACGCCGCCGCGTTGCAGCCGGACGGCCATGTGCAGCTGCAGGACGTTTCCTTCCGCTACCTGCCCGACCGCCCGCTCATCGAGGGGCTTTCGCTGGATGTGCAGCCCGGCCAGCGCATCGCCATCGTAGGCCCCACCGGCTGCGGCAAGACTACCCTTATCAACCTGCTTATGCGTTTCTATGATGTAAACAGCGGCAGCATCAAGGTGTCCGGCACCGATATCCGGGATGTGACCCGCGCCTCTCTGCGCGGTAGCTACGGCATGGTGCTGCAGGACACATGGCTGCGTGCCGGTACGGTGCGGGAGAACATTGCCTACGGCAAACCGGACGCCACCATGGACGAGGTGATCGCCGCTGCCAAGGCCGCCCACGCCCACAGCTTTATCCGCCGCCTGCCCGAGGGTTATGACACCGTCATTGCAGAGGACGGCGGCAACATCAGTCAGGGACAAAAGCAGCTGCTTTGCATCGCCCGCGTGATGCTCTGCCTGCCGCCCATGTTGATTCTGGACGAGGCCACCTCCTCCATTGATACCCGCACCGAGGTGCGCATCCAGAAGGCCTTTGCCCGCATGATGCAGGGGCGCACCAGCTTCATCGTGGCGCACCGCCTTTCCACCATCCGGGAGGCAGATGTCATCCTTGTCATGAAGGACGGCCACATCGTGGAGCAGGGCAACCACGACCAGCTGCTGGCGCAGGGCGGCTTCTACGCCAAACTCTACAATAGCCAGTTCGAGGGCGTGCAGACCTGAGGATGCTGTTGTATCCTATCCACACTGTAATAACGAGCGATGAAAATTCGTTTTGTTGATTAAAACAGGTCGAACGGGCACTCGTTCATAAAATGTTAATAATATATTAACATTCAGTACACCACTTTTCGGTATACATAGGGCAACAAAGGCGCGCAGTGCGCCGAACCCCCGCCAAAAAGGGCAAAAAAGCGCAGACCGCTGTGGTGTGCGGCGGTCTTAGAAATGCCTTTGGTACAGGAAAGGAAACGTTACTTATGAAAATTGGTTTTTGGGAACTTATCGTCATCGTCATCGTGGCGTTTGTGTTCATCGGCCCGGACCAGCTGCCTGTCTATGCAAAGAAGATCGGCAAGATGCTCCGCGAGCTGAAAAAATACACCGGCGCTGCTTCTGAGGAGATCCAGAAGAACGTGGTGGAGCCGCTGAATGAAATTCAGGCTCCCCTGAAAGAGGCTGTTGCCCCCCTGACTGATATCAAGAAGGATATCGACAGCAGTATGCGGGACGTGACCAAGAGCTTTACCGGCATTGGCAAGACCAGCAAGGAGGAAGCCGCCAAGAAGCAGGCTGAGACCGAAGAGGTCACCGACCTGACTGAGGATGCCGTGGAGGAACTGCCCGAGCAGCCCGCCGAAGCCCCTGCTGAAACTGTGGAGGCTCCCGCTGAAAAGCCGGAGCAGCCCGCTGCCGAGGCCGCACAGCCCGCCGCTGAGTCGGTGGCTGAGCCTGTGCAGGAAGCCCCTGCCGCAGCCGAAGCGGCTGCCGAAGCTGCACCCGCTGAGGAAGCAAAGGTGTAAGCCCCCCTACTTATTTATGGATGCACCCGCGCCCGCGGTTGCCAGATACATTCTGTAATACGCCCGCCACGCGGCGCGGCAAGAAAAAGGAGATATTTATTATGCGTATTGGTACTAATGAGCTGCTGATCATTCTGGTTGTCGTTCTGCTGATCTTTGGACCCAAGAACCTGCCGAAGCTGGGCAAGATGTTCGGTAAGACCATCAACGGCTTCAAGAAGGGCATGGACGAGGACGCCAATGACGACGACGATGCCGAGGAAAAGACCGAGAAGAAGGCTTCTAAGAAGAAGGACGAAGACGAGGAGTAATTGTGGCTACGAACGTTAAGCGCAAAAAGAAAAAAGCCGAAGTCATGGCAGAGGACGGCAGCATGACGCTGACCGGCCATCTGAAAGAACTGCGGAACCGGCTCATCATCTGCGCGGTGGTGTTTGTGGTGGGCGTGGTGGTCTCGCTGGCGTATGCAGACCGTCTGATTGATCTGCTTACTGCCATGGGCCGCGACTATTACCAGTTCGTGTCCATTGCCCCGCAGGAAAAACTGATGCAGTATTTCCGGGTGTCCATTCTGGCCGGTGTGGTGGTAACGGTGCCTGTGGCCTTTTACAACATCTACGCCTTTGCAAAGCCGGGTCTGAAAAAGAGCGAGAGCACCTTTTTCAAGCTGGTCATGCTGCTGGGTCTGATTTTGTTCTGCGTGGGCGTGCTGTTTGCCTATAAGCTCATGATGCCGTTCATGCTGCGGTTCCTCAGCACCGGCATCGAGGGTGCAGAGTACATCCAGACCACCACCAGTATCGAGAGCTACGTCAACCTCTGCCTGACCATGTTCATCATCTTTGGCTGCGTGTTCGAGATGCCGCTGATCACCATCATCCTTTCCAAGATGGGCATCATCAACCCGCAGATCCTCAAGCAGGTGCGCGGCGTGGCCATCGTGATCATCTTCTTCATCGCCGCTGTGGTCACCCCGCCGGACATCGTGTCCCAGTGCATGGTGGCTATCCCCATGGTGCTGCTGTATTTCGTCAGCATCTTCCTGAGCGGCATCTTCTATAAGCCGCGTGATACGGATGAGGATGACGAGGAAGAAGAGGAGAGCGAGGACTGATCCCGCTTCCGTTCCGGTTTTCATCAACTGAATCAAACGCCGCTGCACAGCCGTGCAGCGGCGTTTCTTGTTGGCACGGAAACAAAAAAGCTGCCGCACAGCTTTGTGCAGCAGCCTATGAGAAAATAAAGGAGAAACGCAGGTTCAAAAACGATTATTTGCCCAGATGCCAGATGTCGCGGTCGTACTCGGCAATGGTGCGGTCAGAGGAGAACATGCCTGCTTTGGCAATGTTCACAAGGCACTTACGCCGCCAGCCCGTGGGGTCGCAGGCGTAATCGCTGAGGGCCTGTCCCTTGCGCACAACGTAGGCGTTGAAGTCCGGCAAGGTCTGGAACCAGTCCTTGTGGATCAGCTCATCATGCAGGCGAGTCAGGTTTTCGGCATGGCCGGCGGCCAGCATCTCCGGCCCGGTCAGGAAGCTGATGGCGCGGCGGATATTGGCATCGCCCTCCACCCACTGAGCGGGGTCGTAATCGCCCACGGCGTAGCGGTGGATGACCTGATCGGAGGTCTGGCCGAAGATATAGATGTTCTCCTC
>ERZ1031557.171-NODE-171-length-12845-cov-6.050117_pt1 | contig 12845 bp, 6 predicted proteins | sample MGYA00518175_ERZ1031557 | MGnify/ENA primary metagenome ERZ1031557 (study PRJEB33719, sample SAMN04261169) | wastewater metagenome | biome: rural village; feature: human; material: feces | host: Homo sapiens | place: El Salvador | collected 2014-01-14 ... | reverse complement strand
AGTTATTATAATTCTATAAAATAATTAAGCTTAGTAAACATATACAAATCAAAGTTATTTTGCGAAAATAGTTGATTTTACCTAATAAAAATGTTATTATGATAATAAATAATTGTGGGTTTTTGCACCCTTTTTTCGGTTGCAAACTATTGATGGTCAGACAGTAGAATCGAAATAAATAAGCAAATATTCACAACTTCTTATGCAATTATTTGTAATGGAGGTATAATAAATGAAAGAAAAAATTAAACGCATCAGTTCTAGCACTTGGGCGTTGATTCTTGCCCTAATGATGGTAGTTTCTTCTTTTTCAGTTCTTGCTGCTACAACTAATGTGAACAAGACCGGTTCAGGCTATAGTGCTGGTGAAACTATTTATTTTAGTGCAGGTAATACTAACTGGTATGGTAGTGATGCTAAAACTGTCGCTTATTTTTATGGTAATAGCGATGGTCGTTATGCAGTATTTCAGTCAGCTGGTAATGATAAAAATTATTTAAAGGCGAAAGTACCTGATGGAACTTTTACTACAATGATTCTTATTAGATATGGTCCTAATAACTCAACTTTTAATACAAATGGTGGTACTGGTTGGCCTGGTGACACTGGTTTATGGAATAGAATAGATGGCATTACTCGTAGTGATTCAAGTTATAATCTTTATACTGTTACTTCAGATAGTTTAAATGCCGGTGAGTGGTCAAAATATTCTGCATCTGAAGACCCGGTAGCTACTTCAGTATCTCTATCATCTAATGCAACTGATGGCAAGATTGCTCAAGGTGAAGATTTAAAACTAACTGCAAAAGCTACAGGCAAAGTTGATGGTGCCGTTACTTATACATTCTATAATGGTGACAAACAGGTAGGTCAAGCACAGACTACATCCGAAAGTACTGCAACTACTACTGTTAGTGGTCTATCAGCCGGTGACTATACATTTACTGTAAAGGTTACTAAAGATGGTTATACTAGTGTTACAGATGCTGTTCAGGTTAAAGTAGTTGCCACAACAAAGGATCTATACCTAATCGGTGACTTTGCCGGTGTTGCTCATTGGGATGACAGCAAAACATATACTCAGTATCCATTTACATATGAAAATGGTAAGTATGTTTTAAAGAATGTTCCATTTACAGGTTCCCAAAATGGTGGTTCTGAGTTCTCATACTTTAGAATTTATAATGCAACAGAAGGAAAAGAATATTCTTCAACAACAGACGGTGTAGACCAAAAACTTGATAATGGTGTAACTGCAACAATAAGAGAATATGCTAAACAAGCACTTAAGTTCCCAGCATCTTCTACTAAGAAAGTAAACATTGAATTTGACCTTGAAAAACTTCAGATTACTGTTACTGAAGTAGTTGTTAATTGTAAAATGAACGCTAAGTATCAGACAACTGAGGATGGCGTTAAATATTCAGCAGAAAAGGCTGATACAAAAATCGTAACTGTTGATAATGCAGAGTCATCAACTACTTCTTCCGGTAAGGTTGTTGCACAAGATACTATCACAATCGGTAACTCAACATATGTTTTTGCAGGTTGGAAATCTAATAATGGTAGTTTTACTGATGCAACTAAGGCATCAACAACATTCTTTCCAACTTCTGACGGTGATGTAATTGCTCAGTATAAGAAACAATATACTGTTTCAGCATCAACAACCGGTGGCAACGGTACAATCAATGTTGTTGAAAAAGCCCCATACCTAGCCGGTGATAAAGTTACAATTAATATTAATCCAAATCCCGGTTATCAATTAAAATCACTTAAGAGAACTACAGGTATATCAGGTGAAACAAAAGATGTAAAAGCCGGTGTATCTAACAACAAATATGTGGTTAAGAATATTTCCTCAGATGAAACATTTGTAGCCGAATTTGAGAACAATCCACTTGATTATTCAAAGTATAGATTAGGTGGTCACTTCGATAATTCTCAGAAGTGGACTTATGCAAGTGGTATTGAATTTGACAAAAACGGTAAAGCAACATTTACAGTTACTAACACATCAGGCGGTAGTGGTCAATTCTTAATTTATGATTCTTCTGAAGTTGTGTATGGTTCTAACGTTAAAGACGGTCAAGTAGTTGATTATACAACAACATATACTACTACTAAAGGTAATGGCTATGTTTATTATGTACAGTATGCCGGTACTTATGTTGTAGAAATTGTTGGTATTGGTTCTGACGGTGCTCCTAAGTTTAAAGTTACTAAGGATGATACAATTTCAAATTATCAGCTATATATTTCAAAAGGTAAAAATGAAGTAGGTAAATTGTTAGGTAACTTCACTAAGGCTAAAGATGGTACTACTTATCAGTACATTATAACTGTTGATGCAGGTACACATTACTTCTACATCAAAGATTCTATAAGTACAGACTCTAGTGTACAGTATAGTGATGGTAGAGAGAATTGTGAACTTGGTGGATCATATCTGATGTCTCGTAGGTATAATGATGTTACGAATATTCAATATAAGCTACCTGCCGGTTCTTATAAAGTAACATATTCTGACATTAATGGTAGTGGCGAAGGTCAATTCAAAATTGAATCTCTATCTAAGCCTCTAGCTGAAAGTGTTGATCTTTCTCCAAGTACAACTGCCGTAAAGATTGGCAATAAAGTTACTCTAACAGCACAAATCAAAAATAAGATTGTTGAAGATAGTAATGCGTACTATACTTATACTTTCTATGATGGAAAGGGTAATCAAGTAGAAAAAATAGTTACAAAAGAGCCTACTGCTTCTTGCGAAACAACAAGCAATACAAAAGGTGTGGTTTCTTATAAGGTAGTTGTTTCTACAAATGCAACATATAATGATCCTGATTACCCTAATGTAAATCTAACTTATACAGATATATCTAGTAAAACTATTCAAGTTGACTATCGTGAAAAAATTCTTTATATTGCTAAAGTTGAAGATGGCAAACTGGGTAAACTTTATCAGCTAACTGCAGATTCATTTAAACCTGCTGATGGTGTTCAATCTGTTACTATCGCAGTATTTTCAGATAAAACAATTTCTGATGATACAGTTTGTAACTTAACTGTTTCTGAAAGCAAAAATAAATATACAACTATCACAAGTAGTACAATCGATACTGATGATGTTGCAGGTATTCCAACTTATACAATTAATTGTAATGAAGGTGCTTCATCACCAACTATTTACATTGTTGATGACAATATTTATGCAGTAGCTACTTTTGATATGGGTGCGACAAATACTTTTAATAGTAGTAATACAGTTGATTATTACTTTGCCGAGCCTACAGATGATACCGATATTTCAAATTCAACTACTGGTGATGGTCTAAGAATTTACTATTGGAACAACTCTGTTGCAACTCAACGTGGTTACGCTGACGTTACAACTAAAGTTGATAAAGACGGTAAAGCTTCCGGTTCTAATACAATTACCGTAAATATGGATGACTTGTATAGTTCCGGTGTTACAGATTCAAAGAAGAAATTTAATGTTTACAAGGTATCTCTGCCTGTATGGGCAACATCATTTAAATTTGTAAGTAGAGATACAACTGAAATTGATACACAAATTAATACACTTAGTACATTTGTACCGAATGCAGCCGGTGACGCTTCAATCGGTCTAAATCCTAACAGAATTTATTTGTTATACCAAAAAGATTCTTCTTACTATTCTCGTGGTGTTGTTCTTGATAGTTCATTCTGGACAAAAACATCAAGTGAGAACAATGATGTTCCTACAAAGAACTTTAAGGCAAATGCAGTTAATTATAATACACAATATGATTTAGGTGGTAATGTTACAAACAAATTTAACACTTATTTAAATGCTTTGTATGATAAGGCTTATGCTAACCCTCTATTCTTTGGTTATTTTAAAGATACAACAACACAAGTTGCAGAAAACCAAAACTTTAGAATTCAGGATAACTTGGCTATGCGTCATGATGGTAAACAAGCTTATTATGCTTCAGTTCAAGGTTTGGCAGGAAATACACTTTCTTCTACAAGCAAAAATGAAAATGGTTGTGGTTATCTGTTGACTGCTGACGGTTCAGGCAATATGCCATTGTTTGATTATGATAAATTAAAGTTAGAGAGTAATTCCAATATTGCATCAAATGTTTATGAAGGCTTGAACTTCCCATTTAACGAATCAACATTTAATGGTATCACAACCTACTCCTATGATTCATTTACTGATAAGAACAGAGTAATTGATGTTGATGGCGATTTCAAGGTAGATAAATATTCAAACGCTACTGTTGGTAATGATAAGGGTGTTGGTTTCTTCCCATTTGATAAAACTGCTGCTACTAATAATGCTAATAAATACGGTTTTGGTACTGAATTTGATATTGACTTCTATATGTCAGAAACAGGTAAATTAACTGCTGCTGATGGTACACAAAAAGACATTACATTTAACTTCTCCGGTGACGATGACGTTTGGGTATATGTTGATGGTGTATTGGTTCTTGACCTTGGTGGTGCTCATAAGGTTTCATCCGGTTCAATCAACTTCTCAACAATGGAAGTTATTTATAAGGCAGCAGTTGATTCATCAGATAACATTAATAGCCGTACTGCTGTCCCTAAGACAAACGATGAATATGCTACTAACAAAGATTATGTTAAAACCGTTGGCCTAGCAAATATATTCAAGGCTAACGGTGCAGAATTTAACAACAAAAACTCTTCCAAGAAACATACTCTTCAGATGTTCTATATGGAAAGAGGTAGCTTTGATTCTAACTGTTCAGTCAGCTTTAACTTACCTCAGAACACAGGTCTTCTTGTTCGTAACGATGTAAACTTTGATTCAGTTAACCCTGGTCTAAAGGATGCCACTATGGGTATTGCTAACAAAGATTACTTTAGCTATATGATTGAAAATAAATATGCCAGTGATGCTGAATTTGATAAACTAAAAGGAAAGTATGTCACTCTTCCTAACAAGACCACATCCGATATTATAAACAACAACGGTAACTTTACATTTGATACTTCTAATCCACTATATCCTATTGTAACTACTGACAACATTATCCGTAGAGTAGTTAACGGTACAACCTACTATTTGGCTGTTAAGAATGATAGTGGTAACTCATGTAACTCTTATTGGTCTACGCTTTTGGAAGATGCTTATAAAGGATTACCTTCTATTAACTTTAGTTTACCGGATGATTTTGCAAAATTGGAAAATTCTACTGATGAAAACAATTCAACAGCAGTTTCCGGTCAAACTGATACTAATGGTGTTTTCAACTTACTGTTTAATCAGTCTGCTAAGTTTAATTCGAAAATTCCTAGTAATACAATGGTAAAGGTAGTTCAAAACGAAACTTTGTATGAAGTAAATGCCGGAGATTCAAAAACAGCAATGAGTGTTGCAAGTAATGATAAAGGAAAAGTCACTAGAAGAAATGTTTCTAATTTCTACTCAACTTCTTACAAAATCACTGATGATAAGAGCCAAAAAGTTATAACTGAGGCAAAGGGTAATAAAGGTTCCAATGTTTTCAGTAATGATACAAGTGCCGGAACTGATGGTTTCTACTTTGCAGATTATTCCGAAAACCATTCTGATTCAAGTGCTATGACAGTTAACTTTACTAACACTGTTTCTACAAGTGATATTAAAATTATAAAGAAGGTTTCTTCTACTGAAAATAGTGATAAGGTTGAACCAAAGAGTGGTGACCGTTTCACCTTTACTGTTAAATTGTCAAATATATTTGGTGACAAAGATGATAAAACGCTAAAAGAATATGAAAACCTAACATATAAAGTTTACAATTCTGATAATCAGCTAGAAGGTACTCGTACTTATGGTAAGTCCGGTGTTAGCATTACAGCTAATGAATATGCTGTTATCACTGGTATCCCTGTTGGTACTCACTATGAAGTAACTGAAAAGCAAAGAACAGGTTATCAGTTTGATAATGTAACCGGTGAATTTGTTGCCACAACTTTAAATTCTACTAAAGCCGCAACTCAAACTAATGAAATCAAGGATACTGATTTTATATCTTGTAAAGATTCTGTAGATAGCACAATCCGTCCAGATGCTACAGATGCTAAAACAGTTACAGGTAATATGCCAATCGCAAATGACGCTAATAATGCAGGTAAGACAGTGCAAATTACTTACACTAATAAGGAAGCCGGATTCACTATTTCATTTAAGTATTATGATAGAGATGTGACAACAGGTACTGTTGCTCACATTAACACAAAACCTACTGTAGTGAACTACGTATTCTCTGTTGCTGAACTTGCAAAATATCAAAATCAAGATCTCACATATGATTATGCTAGAATGATTACTGATGCTGTTACTGCTGGTGGAATTAACCCAGGCAATGTTATTGACTCTTATAAGTGCTTCACAAGTCAGACTGATGCTGAAACAGGTGCTGAAACAGGTATTCAGAATGAGTTTTCATACAGAAATTATGATAAAACAAATTCTAAGTATCTAACATATGGTGAAGCTTATACTAATGGTAACTTTAAAAATCACACTGACTGCTACGGTAGACTTCAAGGTTCTGACGGTGCTGTAGTAAATGATGGTGAGGATTGGGTTTCTTACTACAATGGTAAAACAAAGTACGCAACAGAAAAAGAGGCTAAAAAGGCAAATACACCAGTTACTTCAATTACAGTTTGGTTCTTTAATAATCTAAAGTCTTATAGTCCAACATTCCATTATGCAACAGCTGAAAAGAAACCATCTTCGATTACTGGTACAAGCAAGTTTGTTGGTACAGAGCTTAATACTATTAGTCCGGTATTCTATAATGTTCGTTTAGGTGTCGAAAATGGTGTTAAACCTATCGATGAAGAAGGTATTTACTTAAAGGAATATGGTGTTACAGGTTACACAGGTACTTATTCCGGCACTGCAATGTCTATCCAGAATGGTAAGACAGAGCTTAAGTTCTTGTATTGGTCTTATGATGCAGATGGTAAGTCAATTGCATCTAACTCATATAAATATGGCTATCGTATAACTAATGATATTCATTTATATGCTATTTATGGTGAGGCTAAGGATAATACCAAACCTGGTTTAACTGTTTCTATGAATAGTCCTGATTACCATATAGATAGTAACGGTATCAATAGAGTTCGTCTAAACACTGTTATGAATGTTTATAATTGTCCTGATGATGACCCTAATATCAAAAATGTTGCAGTTATCTATATTCTAGACCCTAACAACTACATTCAAGATTATATTAATAAGGATAACAAAACTGCACTAAAAAATATTCGTAAAAATGTTTATGATTTGATTAAAGCAAATGGTAGTAAAGCTCAATTCTCCGGTGTCACAATTAAGATTAACGGCACAAACGATAACAAGGCTTTGGGCTTAACTTACACAGCTAGTAAGGAATTACTAACTAACAAGAACAGAGTTCAGTTTACTACTGATTTTAAACAATCAGCACTTGCTGATCAAAAGATCATTTATACATTTAGTGCTATGAATTATTATAATGAAAGTGCAACTGAGGAAAGTAAAACTGATTGGATTGTTAGTGACAACTGCATTAAATACATATTTGATGATAAGGGTAAGGTAGATGATAAGTCAACACAAGTAAACTGTTTACAGTAAAATTTATGCAACACATAGCATTTGCTATGTGTTGCTATTTAAATAGGAGGACAAAATGAAAAAATCTAAAAAGATAATTTCTTTAGCATTTGTTGTACTTCTCTTAATAAATATTGTTCCTATGTCAGCTGGTGCTGCTGAAGTTGTGTACGGTAATTTTTCTTTTGAACTTAATGGTACTACAAATCAGGCAACTTTGTCTGAATATAATGGCAACAGTTCTTCTGTTAAAGTTCCTGATACTGTTTATGGTTATACTGTAACTAAAATTGATGATTTAGTGTTTTATAAACATGATGAAATTCAGTCAGTTTCCTTGCCAAATACGATTAAAAGTATCGGTTTCAGTGCATTTTCTTCTTGTACTAAGCTAAAGAAAATAATTTTACCGGTTACGGTTACTTCAATGGGTGAATATACTTTTAACAATTGTACTTCATTAACTGAGGCTTATGTAAACTCAGCAATTGAAACTTTACCTAATTATATGTTTAAGAACTGTACTAGCCTAACTAAGGTTAATGTTAACTTTTATACTGAGAAAATCGGTACCAGAGCTTTTGACGGTTGTACATCTCTAAAGTCTTTGCCTAACGGTGTTGCAATTACAGAAATTGGTGATGAGGCTTTCTTTAATTCAGGCCTAGAGTCAATTAAAATTAATGATACAGTAACAACTATTGCAAATGGTGCTTTTAGTAATTGTTCTAAACTTACTAAGGTTAATGTTCCTTCATCTGTAACTTCAATTTCCGATAATGCTTTCAGCAATTGTGGTGAAAATCTTACAATTATAGGTGACTATGGTTCATATGCCGAGAAATATGCTAAGGACAACAATATATCTTTTGAAGAAAATCCACTTTTAATTGGTGATGTTAATAATGATGGTGCTATCAATGTTAGAGATTCAGTTTATATTTTGAGATACTTTGCTTTACAATCAGGATATGAAATTCCTGAGGGTACACTAATCTTTAAGAGAGCTGATGTAAATGGTGATGGAAAAGTTGATGTTACCGATGCAACACTTATTCAGAAGTATGCATTGCATATGATTGATAAATTCTAAGTGAATATTTTAAGGGCTACCTTTTTGGTAGCTCTTTTTTTGTTACTTTTTGCGATTCCTTGATTTATTCATACTTTTCATTTATAATTAAATAGTACATATAACATCATTTTTGTTGTTAGTTGTGCTATTAGATAGATTGTTTTGGAGGGTAGTATGCTTTGTAAATTTGCTAACTTTTTTGTTGAGATTAACCCTCTTTATGATTATACAAAAGATATGATTAAGTTTTTTGAAACTGATGAAACACCTACTTCTGATGTGATAAAAGTAGGGGATAAGTTTACTGTTGATGACTACAAAAAATACATTTCACTTCATCCCGAAGTCCCTATTTATGAAACAGAATATGTATATTTATCTTTTGATTTTTTTGAAAAAATCTTAAAGTACAATGCAATTATGGTACATTCTTCAGCAATAAAATATAATGATAAGTGCTATCTTTTTTCTGCTGATAGTGGTGTAGGTAAGTCAACCCATACTGCATTGTGGCATAAAGTTTATGGGGATAAGGTACAAATTATAAATGATGATAAACCTATAATTCGTTTAGAGAATAATAAACTGATTGTATATGGCTCACCATTTGCCGGTGGAACAATGAAATTCCAAAATGACAGTGCTGTATTAGGTGCAATTGTCTTTTTGGAAAGAAGTGAAAATAATTCTATTGAAGAATTATCCCCACAAAAAGCAATGCGATATTTGTTTAAAGAAACTATGAGAAGAATTGGCAAAAACAAAATGAACGACTCTCTAAATATGATTAATAGAATTTTGGAAAATTGCAAGTTCTATAAGCTAAAGTGCAATATGGATAAAAGTTCAGCAATACTTTCTCATGATACTATAGTAAAGGAAGATTAATATGAAAATTAAGGAAGATTTTTTACTGCGAAAAGTAGCAGATTGTTATGTGGTTGTGCCGGTAGGCAAGGCAACTGTTGACTTTAACGGTATGATGAATCTTAACGAAACCGGTGCTTTCCTATGGGAAAAGTTAGAAAATGACACAACTAAAGAAGAATTGCTAAAAGCTATGCTTGATGAATATGAAGTAACTGAAGATATAGCAAAAAAGGACATAGAAAACTTTATTACAAAGCTAAAGGATGGTAACTTACTTGAATAAACAAGTGCCTATTAGTGAACTTGTACCGATTTTTAAGGAAATTCTCAATAGTGGTAGCAATGTGAATTTCACACCCAGAGGTGTGTCAATGTTGCCAATGCTAAAGGATAACTGCGATACAGTAACCTTAACTAAGCCAACAAAACTAAAAAAATATGATGTGGTATTTTTCTACCATAAACCAACTAATTCCTATGTACTTCATAGAATCATAAAAGTCAATAATGACGGTACATATAACATTTGTGGTGATAACAGAATGGCTTGTGAAGTGAATGTGCCTAAGGAAGATATTTTTGCAGTTGTAACAGCCTTTACTAAGGACAATGTTACTCATAAAATCACTGACCTTAATTATAAGATTTATTCCAGAAAATGTGTTGCAAAAAAGAAATTAAGATGGAAATATTATTCCTTTAAAGAAAAACTATATCCATATTATAGAAAGATAAAAAGAAAATGAACAGTTCAACTTACAAGAAAAAAGTGAATAAAACTGCATTAAGATGGATATTGCAGAAAAGTAAATCTCAGCTACCATCAATAATTTTGCTTGTTGTAATCTACGGTATTCTTGCAGTAATCGGTGTATATGTTGCTATAGCCAGTAAGTACCTTGTAAATGCTGCAACCGGTAATGACCCAAGTTATGCAAATGACCCTTTAGGTGGTGTTGCACATTACGGTATGATTTTTGGTGGTATCGTTTGTGCAGATATTTTCTTTAGTGTGTTACAGAGGATTTTTGTGTTTAGAATTAGTGCAAAGCTGGAAATCACCTACAAAACAGATTTGTTTCAGCAAATACTGGAAAAAGAATTTGCTGATGTTTCAGCTTATCATTCAGGTGAATTGTTAAACAGACTTACTAGCGACATTGGTACAATAACAGGTGCAATTGTTACTATCATTCCTCAACTAACATATATGATTGTAAAACTTGCAGGTGTGTTTATTGTTTTGGTTCAAATCAGTATTCCTTTTACAATGGTGTTTGTAGTTGGTGGTGCATTGGCACTTTTTGTTGCATCTTTGTATAGAACTAAGATGAAAAATTTTCATAAGAAAGGTCAAGAAACAGATGGGAAAGTGAGAAGCTTTTTGCAAGAAATTATTGCAAGTTTACTTCTTGTTAAGTCTTTCGATATTGAAGATGAAGTGCTAAAAGATGCAAAAAATTTGCAACAAAATAACTATGTAATCCGTAGAAAGAGAAACACACTTTCTGTTATCAGTTCCTCAGCATTTTCATTTGTATTTATGCTTGGATATGCTTTTGGTCTGATTTGGGGTGCTTATAATATTGTTCATGGCAATATTACATACGGTGTGCTAACAGAAATTATTGCTTTGGTTTCTCAAATTCAAGGTCCAATCTCAGGACTTACAGGAATTTTTCCTACTTACTTTGCTGCTACTGCATCAGCAGAAAGAATTATGGAAATTGAGTCACTTCCACAGGAAAGAAAGTTTAACAAAAGTGAAATTAATGTGGAAAACATTTATAATAACCTAAAGTCAATTAACTTTGACAATATTACCTTTAGTTATGGCAGAGATGAAGTTTTGTCAAATACAAGCCTAAAAATCAATAAAGGTGATTTTGTTGCCATTATGGGTATTACCGGTATAGGCAAAAGCACACTTATGAAACTGTTAATGTCTGTTTTCAATGTTTCAAGTGGTGAAATTTATCTTGATTTAAAGGATAACAAAAAGCTTTATATTGATAAAAATTCAAGAAAAATGTTTGCTTATGTGCCACAAGGTAACTTCCTGCTTTCAGGTACAATTAGGGACAATCTGCTGATTGTATCACTAAATGCTACTGATGAAGAAATCCACACTTCACTAAAAATAGCTTGTGCCGATTTTGTAGATACTTTGCCTAGTGGACTTGATACAATTTTAGGTGAGAGAGGTATAGGACTTTCAGAAGGACAAGTTCAGAGACTTGCTATTGCTAGGGCAATCCTTACTAAGTCACCGATTCTTTTACTTGATGAATGTACCTCTGCACTTGATGAAGAAACAGAAAAAAGATTACTTCAAAATCTTGTAAATCTACAAAACAAAACTTGTATGATTATCACTCATAAAAAAGCTGCACTTTCAATTTGCAACAAAGAAGTTTGTATTGAAGATAAGAAAATTATTGTAAAGGAAAATTAATGTGAAAAAGGAATTTTCTCCAAAAGAAAAAACTCAATATAAATTTCTCCTTAATGTACTTGGCTCTCTATTTTCTAATATTCCTTTAGAGAATAATAATCAGATTGATTTTAGAGATTTGTACTTTACCTCAGCAAAAAGCAGAGTTGCAAATATGGTTTCCTATGCCTTAGAAAAAAGCAAAATCAATGTACCTAAAGAAATTATGAATATGTTTGTTAGGTGCAGAAAGTTTATGTTGATGAAGGATGCATCTCAGTTTTCAGCAACAATAAAGTTAATTTCTGAATTTGAAAATCAGGAAATAGACAACCTTCTTGTGAAAGGTCAGTTTATTAAAGACACCTACCCTCAACCTGATTTTAGGGTAACAAATGATGTTGATGTTCATATTAAAAGTAATGATATTGAAAAGGCTAGGACTATACTTTCCAGCCTAGACTATAGAATAATTGAGTCAACTGATGATTTAATTGTTGCAGTGCAAGACCCATTTGTACAGTTTGAAATTCATTGTGATAACGGTAACTTTAGAAATTCAACATTTACAGAAAATTTGTTCAGTAATGCAAATCTAGTTGATAACACAAATCACACCTATAAATTTACTGATGAATACCACTATATTTATATTGTTGAGCATTTTGCTAAGCATTATCGTGACTTAGGTGGTATGGGCGTCAGAATGATAATTGATGTTTATTTCTTAAACCGAGGCGATCCCGCAGTTTCTCGACTATGTCGGCGGCCGGCCGCTGTGCGCGCACAACGCCGATTTTGATATCGGCTTCGTGACGGCAGCGTGCGAGCGCCTCGGCATCGCGTTC
>ERZ1031557.169-NODE-169-length-12916-cov-5.444911_pt1 | contig 12916 bp, 9 predicted proteins | sample MGYA00518175_ERZ1031557 | MGnify/ENA primary metagenome ERZ1031557 (study PRJEB33719, sample SAMN04261169) | wastewater metagenome | biome: rural village; feature: human; material: feces | host: Homo sapiens | place: El Salvador | collected 2014-01-14 ... | reverse complement strand
CTACACGACGCTCTTCCGATCTCATTGAGTGATCATCTTATGCACATAACACACGTAATGCGTGCACAGGAATGGATTCCGTCTACACCGCTTCACGTTCAGATGTACCGTTCGTTCGGCTGGCAGCATCCTGAATTCTGCCATCTGCCTATGGTTAACGGAAGCGACGGAAAGAAGCTTTCAAAGCGCCACGGTTCTACGAGCCTCAATGAATTCCGCGCAAGAGGATATCTTCCGCAGGCTATCGTAAATTACGTTGCACTTCTGGGCTGCTCTTATGAAGACGGCCGCGATATGTATACGCTTTCTGAACTTGCAGCCGGATTCAAACTGGAGCATCTTAACAAGGCTCCTGCTGTTTTTGACTACAAAAAGCTTGAGTGGTACAACGGCCAGTATATTCGCGCGCTTACCGACGAAGAACTTTACAAGTGGACTCTTCCTTTTATTACGGGAACAGGAGACGCTGCGCTTGAAATAAACCCAGATAACCCGCAGCCAAAGCCAAAGGTCGGGCCTGAATATTCCGGCGTCGCTCTTGGTGAAGACGGTGAGCCTTACTGTACAGATTCATCCATGGGAATGACTTCTGCTGACGTAAAGAAGCATCTTCTTGAACTTATGCCTCTTATCAAGGAAAGACTGCACTTCCTTACCGATGCTGCCGAGATGGTGCGCTTTTTGTTTACAGAGCCGGTCGTTCCGCCAAAGACAGACATTATTCCAAAGAAGCTGGACGAAGCAAAGACACGCGAAGTTCTTGAAAAGTCGGTTTCTTTTATAGAAAGTCTGCCTTCTCTTGACCACGAAGCCGCAGAAGCACTGGCAAAAAAGAATGCCGAAGAACTTGGAATAAAGCTTGGTGACTTTATGATGCCGATAAGGCTTGCCGTAACAGGAAGCAGGGTTTCGCCGCCTCTTATAGGTTCAATCCTTATTCTTGGAGTAGACAAGGCTGTTGCAAGGGTAAATAAAACTCTGGAAACTTTCTAAAAAGCATTTTTATGCATGCCGGTTCATTGAATGGACCGGTTTTTTTATTGGCGGGTCTTGAAATAAACATAGCGCATTGCTATAATTATGCAAAATTATAATATGGGAGTGCATAAGTATGCAGTTTATAGACGGAGGAGTTACAGCTCCACAGGGATTTACCGCAAACGGTATGCTTTGCGGAATAAAGGCCGGCCGCACAAAAAATGATACGGCCCTTATTTACAGCGAAAAGCCGTGTTCTGCAGCGGGAATGTTTACGCAGAATCGTGTAAAGGCAGAGTGTGTAAAACTTACAAAAAAAAATATTGCAGACGGAATAATGCAGGCAGCCGTCGCCAACAGCGGTAACGCAAATGCCTGTACCGGGGAGCAGGGTGCGCAGAGTGCACTCAGAACAGCAAAGGCAGCAGCTTCTGTACTTGGCATTGCTCCCGAAAATGTAATTGTCTGTTCTACCGGAGTCATTGGCCAGCAGCTTCCTGTAGAAAAGATTGAGTCCCATATGGCAGAACTTGCAGCAGGTCTTTCAAAAAAAGGACACGAGCAGGCACGTACTGCAATTATGACTACCGACACGCATTACAAAGAGTGCGCGGTTCTTACAGAAATCGGCGGTAAGCAGGTGCATATAGGTGCAATGTGCAAAGGCAGCGGAATGATTCACATTAATCTTGGAACCATGCTTGCCTTTATTACAACGGACTGTGCAATTTCTTCAAAGATGCTTTCTGAGGCACTTGAAAAGAGCGTTGAAAAAACATACAACTGTGTTTCAATAGACGGGGACACTTCTACAAACGACACGCTTACCATCATGGCAAACGGAATGGCAGGCAATGCTCCAATAGAAAGTGAAGGTGCAGACTTTGACGCGTTCTGTTCAGCACTGGATGCAATCAACGTTCAGATGGCAAAAAAGATTGCAGGCGACGGCGAAGGTGCATCAAGGCTTATTGAATGCAATGTAAAGGGTGCATGTGATGTAAAGACAGCGCGCGCCCTTGCAAAAAGTGTGATTTCTTCTTCTCTCGTTAAGGCTGCATTTTTTGGAAAAGACGCAAACTGGGGAAGAATACTTTGCGCCATGGGATATTCCGGGGAAAAGTTTGACCCTGACGGAACCAGCGTAAGTTTTGCAAGCTGCGAAAAATCTGAACGCTACGGTGCAACTGACTTTGTGGGCGAACAGAAAGGAAAGCGCAGTACAATAAAAGTTTTTGACCACGGGGTTCCGCTTGATTTTGACGAAATTCTTGCAAAGAAAATTCTTGACGAAAACGAAGTATGCATAGAAATTGAATGCAGCGACGGAAATGCATGTGGAACAGCGTGGGGCTGCGACCTTACATACGATTACGTAAAAATAAACGGAGATTACCGCACATGAGTGACGAAAAAATACTTGATGAAGATCCAAGACTTGACAACGAGCACTGGGCCGGGGTTTTGGTACAGGCTCTTCCTTATTTTAAGCACTGGGTCGGAAAAATTGTTGTCGTAAAGTACGGCGGAAACGCAATGCTTAATGAAGAACTCAAGCATGATGTAATGGAAGACATTGTTCTTTTAAGTACAATCGGAATCCATGTTGTTCTGGTTCACGGCGGCGGTCCTGAAATTAACAATATGCTTCAGCGTGTGGGAAAAGAAAGTAAATTTGTTAACGGTCTGCGCTATACTGACGGCGAAACAATGGATATCGTGCAGATGGTTCTGACCGGTAAACTCAACAAGGATATAGTCGGTATTCTTCTTCAGCAGGGCGGAAAAGCCGTCGGACTCAGCGGCGTTGATTCTGGTCTTCTGCGTGCAAAAAAAATCAGCAAAGACGGGGCCGATCTTGGTTTTGTAGGGGAAGTTACGCAGGTTAATCCCGAAATAATACAGTCCCTTCTTTCGCAAGGTTTTATTCCGGTTGTTTCGACTGTTGCACTCGGTGAAGAAGGTGACACAAATCTTTACAATATAAATGCAGATACTGCGGCTGCCAAAATTGCGGTTGCACTTAAGGCCGAAAAATTTGTTCAGCTTACGAATGTTCCGGGTGTACTGCGTGATGTAAACGATCCCAAGTCTTTGCTCCAGAGAATTCACATGAGCGACGTGGACGACTACATAAAGAACGGTACAATTGCCGGCGGAATGATTCCGAAGATTGAATGCTGTATGCTGGCAAGAAACGGCGGTGTTCCGAGAACCCACATAATTGACGGACGTGTTCCACATTCCCTGCTCATAGAAATGTTCAGCGACAGGGGAATAGGCACGATGATTTATTGATTGTAGGCTCTGGAAACTTTGGTTTCTGGAAATTGCAGAATGCTTAAAATAATATAGGGGTTGTTATGGGAAGCAGTAAGGTTTTGAATAATTACGGTTCCTTTGATGTTACGTTTAAATACGGAAAAGGTTCTGTTCTGACCGATGTGAACAATAAAAAATACGTTGATTTTCTTTCTGGAATTGCAGTCAACTGTCTGGGTCACGGTTACAAGCCGCTTGTAAATGCAATAAAAAAGCAGGCAGCACGCCAGATTCATATCTGCAATTATTTTATGAGCGACACCGGTACTGCATATGCAGATGAACTTCTTGCGGCAACCGGATTTGACGGTGTTTTCTTCGGTAACAGCGGTGCAGAAGCAAACGAAGCGGCAATCAAACTTGCAAGAAAATACGGCCAGCTTAACGGCGGTTCAAAAAGAAAGACAATAGTTACGCTCGAGCGCTCATTTCACGGACGCACCCTGGCAACTCTTACGGCAACAGGACAGGAAGTTTTTCATCCTGAATGTTTTGGTCCGTACCAAAGTGAATTCAAAACAATCCGTGCAAACAACTATGATGATTTGAAGACAGCTTTTGACGGTACAACAGCCGCGCTTATGATGGAGTGCGTTCAGGGTGAAGGCGGAGTCATTCTTCTGGACCCCGAGTGGGCACAGGCAGCAGCAAAGGCAGCCCATGAAGCAGGAGCCATTGTTATTGCCGATGAAGTTCAGACCGGAATGGGAAGAACAGGTGTTCTTCTTGCAAGTGATGAACTTGGTATTAACGCAGATGTTGTTACTCTGGCAAAGGCAATTGCAGGCGGAGTTCCAATGGGTGCCTGTCTTTACCGCGGAAAAGCAGATGTATTCAAAGCAGGGGATCATCAGTCTACCTTTGGCGGAAACCCTCTTGCCTGTGCAGCAGCGCGTGTCGTTCTTAAAACACTTACTTCTCCTGGATTTTTTGATAATGTAAAAAAGAACGGTGAATATATCCGCAGTACCGTAAAATCATGGAATATGAAGTGCGTTACAGACGTAAGAGGTAAGGGACTTATGACAGGAATTCAGGTTGACTGCGATCCTGTTGACATAGAAAAGAAATGTCTTGCAAAGGGACTTCTTTTTTCTACTGCAGGAAAAGATACTCTCAGACTTGTTCCGCCGCTGAATATTTCAAAGAAAGAAATTGATCTGGGATTGTCTGTCCTTAAGTCGGTTCTTGTATATTATTAATGACGATTGTATCGCCATTAATAATAACTTGCAGTTGCTGCTCAACTGCCATATTTAACTAAAGTTAAGTAACTAAAGTTAAGTAATAGACTTTTGACCAAACCTGATGTATTATTGATAAATGCAAAAGAAAATAATCATCGGGCTTTTGGTCTGTGCAGTCGCTGCACTGTCAGTTGCCTTTATTGTAAAAAAGTATTTTTATTCTTCAGATAACCAGAAAGTTTCAGCCTCAATTGTTGTTCCGCGCGTAGAGTCAGAAAAAGGAAAGTCTGTAGAAAACAGTTCTGCAGTTGATGAAGAAAATACAATAACTTCCCTGATTCCTCTTCATTCAGATGAAACGCTTATAAGCATTGTGAGCATGGATTTTGACGGCGACAGTTTTGATGACCAGATAAATGCCGTAAAAACTTCATCTTCACCTTATCTTTCACTTGTTGTGGGGCTTTATAATCCTTCCATATCTGAGTACGAAAGAATGTCTGTTATTCCGACAGAAATCTCGCAGGTTAGAACTTTTACCTATACCGGAATGGATTTGACTGGTGACCACAGAGTTTCCCTTGTGTACCAGGGTTTTGCAGAAAACGGTGATTCCATATTGAAGGCATTTTTTGTCGGACGCAAAAACGGCAGGTTCAGCCTTCAGGTAATTGCAGATTTTCGCGGTGACGGTACAATTTTTATACAGCAGGTTGACCGCTATGACGAATATGAGCGTTCACGTGCAAAAGGCATGAGCTTTCCTATTTGGGTTTACAGTTCAGATGTGTCCAAAGAAAACACAACAGACCAGCTTCAGACAAGATATGACTGGAATGAAGAAAGCGGTAAGTATGAGCAGACACGCCAGATTCGTGTTGCAGGAAGCCGTCTTGCAGCAAAGGAACTTGCAAGAATCCAGGACGGAACTGTTGCCACATTTGCCGGATTTTTGAACGGCCTCTGGGTTAAAAGCGGCGCCCGTGAAGGTGAAATGAGCAGCCTGTTTTTTGACTACAACCTTAAGGAAATAATTTTCTTCAGGGACGATGTTGAAGAAGTATACAACTGGGCACACAGCACAATCAGGCGCAACGGAATTTACCTTACCGCCATAAACCAGGAAATCCAAAATCTGCAGCGCCGTGTGGATGTTTCTTTGAGAAGTGTAGACAGCATTCATATAAGAATCCAGGACGATGTTCGCATGCCTATCATCGAAAGCAATGTCTGGGACGGAGACTACAAAAAACTTACAAATGCGTCACTTTCTTCACAGTATACAGATTCCGGAAAATCTTCTTCGAAAAAGATTTTGTCCCTGCTTGAATCAAAAAAATCCTGGACTACTTCTGACGGAACAGAAATTAAATTTGCAGGCGGAAGATATGTTTCTGCAGGTGAAGGCGAAAAGACTTCAGGCATTTACACAGACGTAAACCTTGGCAACTCTTCTTTTGTTCAGTTCAGGTCTGAAGCCGGTAATATTCTGGACGGATTTTACCTTGCTGCAGAGGCAGAAGATTCAGCTAATATAATTCTGAGCCCTTACCGCGTGCAACCAGACAGCGTTTACCCCGAAGAAAAGCGGCCTGTGGTTCTGACTCCCGGCGCAGACAAAGAAAGCGTTAACTGACCTGACGCCTCTTAGCGGACTGTGCGTATGTTGTCTATGTAGATTGTTCCGCCCCTGCTGCAGTTTTCTATTCGGAATGCAATTTCTGTTATTTGTGAGCCGTCGCACAGTTTGGGAACGGAGTTCTTATGTTCATCTTTCAGGCCGTGCGATAAGTCAAAATAGACGTTTGTGTTTTCGCCGGTTCCAAGAATTACGGGTTCGGTAAGAATTGTTTCTTCTGATTTTGCCGCAATTCGTATTGAAACAGGCTCTGAAAGGGTATTGTATATGTCTGCTACTGCAAGTGTTGCTTCTTCCCAGACTGCACTTTCTATGGACGTGCTGTAAAAGCTCGCGTAACAGTTTTGCGGTACTGAAGAAAAAGTCCACATTCCGCAGCGCATGTTTTCACTGCACCATTCTTCGCTTACGTCAGCTTCTATTGAATAGTTTTTTGAGTCAGTTTCCCCGGCAGCCTGCCAGAAGCAGATGTCTTCAAAATCTTCGCAGAGTGTTATGTTCCCGCCTGGTTCAGGATTATTTATACAGGGAACTTTTGCCTTCTTTTCTTTTGCGGCCGGCTTTTGAGGCTGTTCATCGTGTGCCGTAACTGTCTGTTTTGTTGTTACGCATCCTGAAAGTAATGCTGCCAGTAAAAATGCAACTGTGAGTAATAATTTCTTCATTGTTAGGAATATAACAAATTATAAAGAAGTTGGCAAGTTAAATTTCAATTAAATTGAATAATTTGAGCCTGTTTTTTTCAGCCTATTCTTAACATTGACTTAAACCGCAGTTTTATATAAAGTTTAAGCAGTTTCTCACAGGAGGTTTTTATGAGAAAAATTGTTTTGTGTGCAGCAGCTGTTTTGGGACTCTGTTCTGCAACATTTGCCCAGGTTCTTCCAAAAAATATGATGAAGAATACATCCTGGATTGGTTTTGGAAAGCCGCTTTCGGGCGACCCCATGTTCTACGGACTTACAGACACTTTCCAGGCAAGATTTGACATAGGTTCATTTACTATAGAAGGAATGCTTAACTGGAGTCTTCTTGCAAATTATGACAATGAAGGAGATGTAGACAACTTTTCATTCGGAACATCAAACAGAAATCCGCTTTCACTTCATTACGGATACAATTACAACACCAGCAAGCATCCTTTATTAAATAACGCGGCAAATGTAAACAACGTTATTCAGGATTCATACTATGTAAACTTTTTGTGGCACTTTTCACGCAATTTTGACTTTGGTGTCGGAACAAAACTCAACTGGCAGGTTGGTCCGGCCCCTCGCTACGGTTCATGGCTTTGGGAATCAGATGCTCATGTAAGACAGGGCGGATTCAGCACAAGATACGATGACAGGTCGGGCTCTTATGCAAGTACTTCTACAGAAGCCGTCGGTTCGTACAAATTCAGTGTAGACGTTCCGGGATCTGCTGACGTTGTAGGATTTGTTCCCTATGCAAACAAGTATGCCAAGCGCGCACTCGGAATAAGATTTGTTTCTGACGGAAATATCGGTGTGGAACTTGGTGCTGCAATTCCAAACGGATTCAACACAGACAATCCTGCCTTTAACTTTGCTGCAAAAATAATCCCGGTTGACTGGCTTGAAATTTCTGCTGTTATGGAAGGAGCCTTTGAAAGTCAGGCAAATTTCTATGCCGGCTCTACAATCGGTGCAGACAATTTTGTGCTTGATTTATATCTTGCCATGGACTCACTCTTTACCGATGCAGAAGACGATGAAGCTTACGGACTTGGAGCGGCGATTACATTCGAAATTCCACGTACAGAAATTTCTTTGCGCCCTGAAGTTGGATTCAACTTCTTTGAGAATTCTGATTACACAATGGCCTGGTATGCTGCAGGAGACCTTTCATTTGACATAACACGCGATGTAGGATTCGGACTGTGGGTTTCATATGCTTCGGGTTCTTCAAAAAAATCATGGGATGATTGGGAATTTTCAAAAGATTACAACGGCGGACATATATTTGATATAAGACCTTCAGTAGACTTTGCCTTCTCACGCAACATTGCGTTTACAGGCTATGCCGATCTTGAATTCAGGACTGCATTTGACGGCCAGTCAAGAGACTGCTGGTCTGCCGGCTGCTACATGACATACACATTCTGATTTAACCATGCGCGCTTTTTTTTGCAAAAGTTTATTGTATAAAAAAAGCGTGCATGTTAATATGTGCACACTGCGTGCGTTTCAACGGAATCAGGTGCAAAGCCTGAGCTGGACGCCCAACGGTATATGCGGAACAATATGTTCTTAGATTCGTAAAGTTGTGAAATTGAACCTCTGGTTTCAAAAAAGAACTCCAATGTTTTTATGAAACCGTAGGTTTCATAAAAACATTAAGTTTCAATACAAAAACGTCAGTTTTTGTATTGAAACTAAGTCACTGAGTAAAAACTCGGGAAGGCACGAACAGCATTAGCCCGGAAACTTTGGCGCGCGCTGCCGGTTATTATGCCGGCAATGTCTTCGTATGAAGGCATAATTCAATTTGGGAACGGAGCGCTCCTGTTCCCGGAGTATATATGAAAAGCACACGCTTATCCCTTCTTCGCGCAAAGGCAGTTCTTTTTGCGCTTGTTTCTGTTCTGGCATTTTCTTTTTCTGCCTGTAATGTTACTACCGAACCTGAAATCGAGTATGTTTACAAGCCGATAATTCTTTTCAATGAGGCAGATGACCTTCTGGTCGGTACTTGGACAGGCGGCAGCACAGAGTGGCCCGAATCCTACACTATAACAAACACAACCTTTGAAAGCAAAGGCTCCTACAAAGGCGACAATCTTGTAGTACAGAAGCTCGACTCTACCAGCGGCTATATTTACATTAAGTATACTGTTTCAATGAATGCAAACGGGTCATATTCAGAAACAGCCCCTGATGTTGGCAAATGGTACGCAATTTTCTACAAAGACCTGGATGCAGAGAAAATTTCTCTCTCCGGTGCATATAAAGTAGGCGGCGCAACTTCTTGCAAAACTTTGGATGAAGCCGTAACTGAGTTCACAGTAGACAACGGATATTTCGGAAGTTATTCATCCTGCACACGACAGAAGTCCGAGTAATATTGAAAAGACTTGCATTTACTGCCGCTGCATTTGTTTTGTTTACAGCAGCGGCAGTCTGCCAGGAAACAAATCTTCCCCATATAACAACAACTGTAATCCGCAGCCTTCCCGCAGATGCAGTTGTTATTGACGGTGAAAAGCTTAAAAATTTTTCTTCGGCAGAGCAGGCTTTGGAGTCTGCAGGATTTTCTTTCAAAAAAACAAACGATGAACTTACTTTTCACGGCTACTGGAATTCTTCAATCAAAGTTTACATAAACGGAATTCTGATGAACGATCCCAATACCGGAAAATTTGATTTTTCTACACTGGACTTTGATTCTGTAAAATCAATTAAAATAGACACTTCCGCAGCAGACGGAGCAGTGAGCGTTTATATAGGAACATTTTCTTCTGACTACAACAGCGCGCACGGTGAGTTTTCTGTCTTTTCAAAAAGTTATCTTAACTCAATAAACGATACATCGGGTGCAAAAACTTCTTTTTCTGTGCCGCTGGTTTTTGAGAGCGGTTCGGCACTGTACCTGCAGGAAAATTTAAGCGTGTCGCAGGAAAAAAATCATTACGGTTACCGCCAAACGGACTTTTCAAAAGCCCCGTCTTTTTTGCAGTCTTACAGCGGTTACAAAAAAGAATATGCAGGACACGAAAATATTTTGGCAAATAATTCTCTGTGTATTTCATATTCTGACGCGCGGCTTCCCGGAGCAACAGCGGCTATTTCTTCATACATTTCTTTTGCTGACGAAAACTGTGGTGTTACAGGCGGAACATATTACACGCGTGAAAACCAGAAAAAAATTTCTTTTGCAACGTCTCTTCCTGTATTTATTCCGCATGAAAAATGGAATATAAAAATTCTTCCTTCATATAAATTTTCTGATTTGGACTACACAAATGATGCGCGTACACTTTTTTTGCGCAACAGATATTCTGTAAATAACTGCACATTTTTTTCAGAAGCGACAGTTCTGGATTTTTTGAAATTCACCGCAAATATTTCGTATGACTTTTCTGACGAGAATCATTCAAATGTAAAAAAAACAGAAGACTCTTCACAAACTAACGCCGCAACTGAACAAAAAATTTCGCATACACTTTTTACATCTTCATTTTCTGCCGCCGCTGCCTTTGATTTCTGCGGGTGGAACATTACACTTGCTTTGCCTGTAAATTATTTTGATCCATCAAAAACATGGACGCTTTTATACAATGCGTGCATTCAGAAAAAAATTATTCTGCCGCGTTCAGATTCAATTGATTTTTTTATAAGAGCGTCGCGCAATTCCACAAGCCCAGTTTTTCAGCAGTTGTATTATTCTGGCAACGGGGGAAAGGGCAATGAATCTCTTGTTCCCGAAACTGCATTTTCTTTTACCGCAGGTTCAGAATACAAAGGAAAAATAAATGCTTTTGTAAAACCGTTTCTTGTTTTTTACAAAGACAAAATCGGATGGAACTATAACGGAACAGAATGGCTTTGCGAAAATTTCGGTTCGTCTGTAAATTACGGCAGCGATTTTTTTGTTTCTTCTGCAAAACTTTTTGATCCTTTTTTTATAGATGCATCCTATACTTTCTGCCGTGCGCGCCTTACATCAGATTCTTCTGTAAGCGGAAACCAGATTATGTACACGCCCGTACATTCCCTTTCGCTTTCCTGCGGAATATCTTTTTTGAAAAATTTTAAATGGTCCGCGCAGTTTGCATATAATTCAAAAAAATTTACAGACAATTCAAACAAATCTTTTATTCCGGATTATTATAATCTTGACACAAAACTTGAATGGAAAAGTTCCGGTCTGAGCCTGTCGCTTCTGTGGAAAAACGTATTTGACTTTCAGTATGCCGCGGCCGACAGTACGCCTTACCCCGGAACCTCGCTGACACTTTCTGTCTCGTTAAGTTTTTAAAATATTCTTGACAGAATGTTGCCTGTCATGCTAGACTGTATCTGTTATGAGAAACACAACCCGTTGGGCGCTGATAATCAATAATTCCTCGTTGGCTTACCTTTACTTTAGCTTTTATTGGTTCTCTGACTGTCTGCGGAAGATTCGCTGCAACTAAGCGATATTGTGTTTACTGTTTTGGTAATTGCAAGGAACCTTCCGCACTGGAGGGTTCCTTTTTTTTACATAAATTTTTGTAAATAAATCATTGGAGGATAAGATGATTGTTATTCTTAAAAAAGAGGCTGCTGCAAAGGATATTGACAGTTTCGTAGACGGAATAAAGCAGCGCGGGCTTGGCGTGCATATTTCAAAGGGTGTAGACAAAACCATTATAGGTCTTCTTGGAGATACTTCAAAACTTTCACCCGAAGATTTTCTTGCAAATGATATTGTAGAAAGTGCAGAGCGTGTTTCGGCTCCGTACAAAATGGCAAGCCGTTCGTTCCATCCCGAAAACACTGTAGTAACAATCGGTGCAAACCAGGAAGGTGTAATTCCCTGTGTAATTGGTGACGGAAAATCACTTCCTGTTATTGCAGGTCCGTGTTCTGTAGAAACAGAAGAACAGATTCTTGCTGCTGCCCAGGCTGTAAAGAAAGCAGGTGCCAGAATTTTAAGAGGCGGTGCATACAAGCCGCGTACTTCACCATACAGTTTCCAGGGACTTGGTGTAGAAGGCATAAGACTTTTGGAAAAGGCAAAAAAATTAACAGGCCTTCCTGTCTGTACAGAACTTATGGCAATTTCTGAACTTGAAAATTTTGAAAACGTTGACCTTATTCAGGTTGGAGCAAGAAACTTCCAGAACTTTGACCTTCTTAAGGAACTCGGAAAATGCCACAAGCCGGTTCTTCTTAAGCGCGGTCTTTCAGGAACAATCAGCGAGCTGCTCATGTCTGCAGAATACATCATGGCAAACGGTAACGAAAATGTTATTCTCTGCGAGCGCGGAATCAGAACTTATGACGGATACACACGCAACTGTCTGGACTTGAGCGCTGTTCCGTATCTGCACAAAGTTTCACATCTTCCTATAGTTATTGATCCGAGCCATGCCTGCGGAATCAGATGGATGGTTCCGGTTCTTTCTTCTGCTGCAGCGGCGGCAGGGGCAGATGCTCTTGAAATAGAAGTACACTGTTGTCCTGAAAAAGCATGGAGCGATGCTTCACAGCAGCTTCCTCCGTCAGAGTTTGAAAAACTTATGGACAAGCTTGCAAAATACGCAGCAGTTGAAGGACGCATACTCTGATGAAAAAACTGGGATGTCTTACTTACGGCATTGTAGGTCTGGGACTTATGGGCGGTTCCATTGCAAAGTCAATCCGTGAAAATGTTCTGGATGTTCAGGGTGCAACGGGAAAAATTCTTGGAGCAGACAGAAATGCTGCGGCCCTGGAACTTTCTCTGGAACAGCATATCGTTGACGAAACTTTCTGTATGGAAAAAGTTGACGTTATGCTTTCTGAGTGTGATTTTGTTTTTGTATGCCTGTACCCTCATGCAACACTGGATTTTTTATGCACGCACAGTGCCGCGTTTAAGTCAGGTTCAATTGTTACCGACATAAGCGGAGTCAAAGCGCTTCTTTTTGAAAATATTGAAAAGTTTTCACGGGAGGACGTTGACTTTATTCCGGGACATCCCATGGCAGGAAGCGAAAAAGAAGGCTTCGTAAATTCTTCGGGCGGAATTTTCAAAAACCACAATTACATAATTATGCCGGTTGCAGGTGTAAAAAAAGAAAATC
>ERZ1031557.146-NODE-146-length-13553-cov-5.539710_pt1 | contig 13553 bp, 9 predicted proteins | sample MGYA00518175_ERZ1031557 | MGnify/ENA primary metagenome ERZ1031557 (study PRJEB33719, sample SAMN04261169) | wastewater metagenome | biome: rural village; feature: human; material: feces | host: Homo sapiens | place: El Salvador | collected 2014-01-14 ... | reverse complement strand
CTTCTGAAAAAGCCATAATACTTTACCTCGCATATCGCCGCCTTTGTAAACTCTTTTACGGATAAGTCTTTATACTCTTTTTCAGTCATACTTTCGTTCCTCCGAAATTCCCGATTTTTCACGTTGTCCAACTTCAGATAAACTGGAAGTCTGTTTTGTTGCGATAATACATATCCAATGCTTTTTTGTATTTGTATACGTTTTTATCTCTGTAAAACCCGCTTCTTTCAAAGCAGCGGCAAGTTGATCACGATTATAAATCTTCATACCGCCGATCATCTTTGTCCATTTTTCATCTGCGGCATTCGTTCCGTCGCTCTCGTTACAAATCAGGAATATTCCTCCGCTTTTCAGAACGCGATTTACCTCGGAAAAGCATTTTTTCAGATCCGGCCAGAAGTAAACTGTCTCAAAGGCAGAGACATAATCAAAGACCGCATCGGGAAAGGGAATAGCCGATACATCGCCCTGAACCACTCTGCATTTTCCCTGTTTAATGGCAGCAGTGTTCAGCTTTTGAGATTCTGCCACACTGACCTCCGAATAGTCCAGTCCTGTCACATGGCCGTTTCTGCACTTATCCAGCCAGGCCGCAATATTTGCTCCGCCTCCGCAACCGACATCCAGCACTTTAGCGTCTGGCTTCGCGGAGATATTTGAGAATCCCCATTGCGACAACTTGGCGTGGCCGCTGTTCATCATCTTCGCCATCAATTTTCCACTGAAGCCTTGCGGCTTACGGGTGTTCTCAAAAAAGTTCATTGCAATGTTCTCCCTTTCAACTTCCGATTTTTCTCTATAAGTGATTTATACCAATAGTTAGCAATATCTAACTGGCAGTATAACATCGGAACATGAATTCTTCAACCGCAGCACCAGAATCTCACCCAACTATCTTTCCTCAACACAAATTGAGTTCACCACTTGACATTGCGGCGAACAGAAGCCGTTTTTATGAATAAAGCTTGATTTGTTTGTAAAAACCGCTATTTGCATTGACAAACGTATCTGTCTGCTGTATTATAACATTGTTATATAGCACTGTTATATAGAGGTCGTCATGGAATCAAAAACACCAGATACATTAGAAAGAATACAACAGGCTGCTCTGGATGAATTTTCTGAAAAAGGGTTTCTTGGAGCCTCTCTGCGGCAGATCGTGAAACACGCTGGAGTAACTACGGGGGCCTTTTACGGCTATTTTTCCAGCAAAGAGGCTCTGTTTGCTTCCATTGTAGAACCTCATGCCGCTATTTTGATGAGTAAATATGTGGATGCGCATATCTCCTTCTCCGAGCTTCCCGCAGAGGAACAACCGGAACATATGGTCGAGGAATCAGGAGCTTACATTCATTGGATGGCGGAATATGTCTGCCAGCACAGGAAACCGGTGAAGCTGCTGTTTTGCGGCGCAGAAGGCACTGGCTATGAAAACTTTATTCATAACATGGTAGAACTGGAAGTGGAAAGCACCTTTAAGTACATGGAGACGCTCCGCCGCCTGGGACACAGTATCCCAGAATTAAGCCCGTCTCTGTGTCATATCATTGCCAGTGGTATGTTGGACGGCTTTGTTGAAATCGTGGTTCACGATATTCCGCAGGAACAGGCCATGCGGGATGTAGAACAGCTGCGTACTTTCTATACGGCCGGATGGTTGAAGCTGATGTCGTCTTAATTGCTGCGATTGCGTCAGTGATATGCAGGATGCGCTCTGTCCCTTTCACAAGCAGAGTGCTGTGTGATATTCTTTATTTTTTTTATCTGAAAGTTAGTTTATGCTAACCAATATATTTCTCACTATTTAAAAGAGGTCATTCGATGAAAGAAGAAAAAAAGAACGATGTGGCTGTCCTGCTGAAATATGCGGGAAACCGCAGAGGCCTGACCTTCTTAGGGCTGGTCCTATCGGCGGTGTCAATGCTTTTGAGCATGGCTCCCTACATTTGTATCTGGCTGGCGGCCCGTGATCTGATTGAGGCAGCTCCGGAATGGACACAGGCACAGAATGTTTCCAAATATGGCTGGATCGCGTTTGCGTTCGCGGTGGGCGGCATTATCCTGTATTTTGCAGGCCTAATGTGTACCCATCTGGCTGCTTTCCGTACAGCTTCCAACATACGAAAACAAGGGGTTGCTCATGTGATGAAGGCTCCGCTGGGATTTTTTGATTCCAATGCCTCTGGTCTGATTCGCGGGCGGCTGGATGCTGCGGCAGCCGACACCGAAACATTGCTGGCACATAATCTGGCAGACATAGTAGGCACTATCGTGCTGTTTTTGTCGATGCTGGTCATGATGTTTCTGTTTGATTGGCGAATGGGGGCAGCCTGCCTTTTAGCGGCAGTCATTTCGGTAATTGCTATGTTCTCCATGATGGGTGGCAAAAATGCAAAACTGATGGCGGAATACCAGGCGGCCCAGGATCGCATGACAAAAGCGGGAACAGAATATGTAAGAGGAATTCCTGTAGTTAAAATATTTCAGCAGACGGTCTACTCGTTCAAGGCGTTTCAGGAGGCTATCGAAGATTACAGCAGCAAAGCCGAACATTATACGGCGGATGTATGCCGTGCTCCTCAGGCTGTCAATTTAACCTTTACTGAAGGAGCGTTCGTGTTTCTGGTTCCAGTGGCGCTGTTCCTTGCTCCAGGTGCACTGGCAAACGGCAGTTTTGCCGGCTTTGTTGCCGATTTCGTTTTTTATGCCGTATTTTCAGCCATCATTTCCACTGCGCTTGCAAAAATAATGTTTGCTTCCTCCGGTATGATGTTGGCCAGTACCGCTTTGGGACGGATCAATCAGGTGATGGAGGCACCTACCCTGGAAGCACCCAGTCACCCACAGTCCCCTCGTAGTAATAAAGTAGAATTTAAGGATGTGAGTTTTACCTATAACGGATCGGAAAGCCCTGCACTCTCTCATGTGTCTTTCACAGCCGAACCGGGGCAGACCGTAGCTCTGGTGGGACCGTCCGGCGGCGGAAAGACAACGGCGGCCAGCTTGATTCCGCGTTTTTGGGATGCAACGTCCGGCGCGGTGGAAGTCGGCGGAGTCAATGTTGCTCAGATCGATCCGCATGTCCTTATGGATCAGGTGGCTTTTGTATTCCAGAATAACCGTTTGTTCAAAACCTCTATTTTGGAAAATGTCCGAGCCTCCCGACCAGAAGCGACAAGAGAGCAGGTGATGGCCGCGCTAATGGCTGCCCAGTGCAAGGATATTCTTGACAAACTGCCGGATGGACTTGATACACAGATTGGCACCGAGGGAACCTATCTTTCCGGTGGTGAACAACAGCGTATCGCACTGGCCAGAGCCATTTTGAAGGATGCCCCCATTGTGGTGCTTGACGAGGCAACTGCTTTTGCCGATCCTGAGAATGAGGTGCTGATTCAGAAGGCCTTTGCCACACTGACGAAAGACCGAACTGTTATTATGATTGCACACCGTCTATCCACTGTTGTGGGCGCTGATAAGATTATTGTTCTTGAAGAAGGGCACATTGTCGAGCAGGGTACTCATGCGGAGCTGACTGCTTCGGGCGGTCTGTATGCCCGGATGTGGACTGACTATAACAAGGCAGTTCAGTGGAAAATCACCAGCGAAAAGGAGACAGAGTAAATGTTTGGAGAAAAGTTTCAACGAAAATATGCCCTGACCGATCAGGGTGTCCGGAACACAAAGAAAGGCACATTCTGGACAGTGATCGTGAATCTGGTTGTTATGGGCGGTGTCAGCATTCTGTATCTGGTAATGTCTGGTTTTATGGGAGCCTTGACAGAAGGAAGTCCGCTTCCCGGTTCAGCGATTGTCCTCGGACTGTTGGTTCTCTTTGCCCTCCTGTCCTTCGTGACCCATTTGCAGCAATACAAAGCTACCTATGGGCTGGTATATAATGAGGTCAAAACCACACGTCTCAGTCTGGCGGAACGGCTTCGTAAACTGCCGCTGGGGTATTTTGGCAAGCGGGACTTGGCAGACTTGACCGAGACTATCATGGGAGACGTAAATCGGATGGAACGTGTCTGGTCTCATGTGCTGGGGTATCTGTACGGTGCTTACATCTCTACGGCGATTATCGCTGTGTGCCTGCTTGTTTACGACTGGCGGTTGGCTGTTGCTTGCCTGTGGGGTGTACCGGTAGCCTTTGGCCTGCTGTTTGGTAGCCGCAAGCTTGCCGCCCGCAATGCAGAACGGACGAAAAAAGCTGCTGTCCGAGTATCAGATGGTATTCAGGAAGCATTAGAAAATGTTAGAGAGATTCGTGCCACAAACCAGGAGGAACGGTATCTAAACGGACTGAATCAGAAAATTGACGAACATGAACGAGTTACGATTCAGGGTGAACTGGGAACCGGCCTTTTTGTAAATGCCGCAAGCGTTATCATGCGGTTAGGCGTGGCAACGACCATTCTTGTGGGTGCGAATTTGATCCTGTCCGGCAGCATTGATTTCATGCTTTTGTTCCTGTTTCTATTGGTCATTACTCGTGTCTATGCCCCATTCGACCAAAGCTTGGCACTCATTGCAGAAATGTTTGTTTCTCAGGTGTCTGCTGACCGTATGAATGAAATTTATGACACGCCTACAGCGGAGGGCGCGGAGAAATTTGAGCCAAAGGGGCATGATATTGTCTTTGAGCATGTGGGCTTTTCCTATAATGAGAAAGAAGTCCTGCATGATGTAAGCTTTACTGCTAAAGAGGGCGAAGTCACGGCACTGGTAGGTCCTTCCGGTTCCGGTAAAAGCACCTGTGCCCGGCTTGCCGCAAGGCTGTGGGACATTTCCAAAGGAGTAATTCGTGTAGGTGGCGTGGATATTTCTACCATAGACCCAGAGGTACTGCTGCGGGATTATTCTATGGTGTTTCAGGATGTGATGCTGTTCGACGATACCGTGATGGAAAATATCCGTCTTGGTAAGCGTGGCGCAACGGATGAAGAAGTGCGGGCTGCGGCCAAAGCAGCCAACTGCGATGAGTTTGTTCATCGGCTTCCCCAGGGCTACAACACCCCCATCGGAGAAAACGGAGCGAAGCTTTCCGGTGGTGAACGGCAGCGTATCTCTATTGCAAGAGCCTTGTTGAAAGACGCCCCCATCGTCCTTCTTGACGAAGCAACGGCCAGCCTGGATGTAGAAAATGAGACAAAGGTTCAGGGAGCGCTCTCCCGTCTGCTGGCAGGAAAGACTGTGTTGGTGATCGCTCACCGAATGCGTACTGTGGAGGCAGCCGATAAAATCGTCGTTCTGGCAGATGGCCGGGTTGCGGAGGAAGGAACACCGGCAGAGCTGATGGACAAAAACGGTCTTTACCGCCGCATGGTGGAGCTACAACGACAAAGCGCCGGGTGGCGATTAAATTAAGCGATTTAGCCTTGAGAGTTCTTTAAAAGTTCTCTCAGGCTTTTTTTGTATAAGAAAGCTCAAGGTTCAAAAAAGGCAGGCACACTATGAAAGATAAATTTCTTTGATAATGATCTGTCTTTTTTTTATTCACCACTTGACATTGTGGCAAAGACCCTTGCTCGGGAGAAAAGTAGAACTTCTTCTCCTCACGTTTTTGAGGGTTAACCGTCTGTTTCTACTTTGCTATATACGTTTAAAAGCCCTCGCTGTCAATTTTTTTGACCATAATTTTTGAAAATTTTCATAAAATTTTTCAGGCCAAAAACATCAGTACAAAATTCAAAAGACGTCAGCATACAGACCTAAAAACATCAGCATGTTTTGGACAAAGTATCAGCATACTTTGCTCTGGCATTGGAGCAGGCAGACTCGGGCTTGAACAGTCCGGGCTAAAATGCGTTGGATTTTCCGATACAAGCCGTTTAGCGGAAACAACTTACAGACTCTTGCACAATACAGAGGGCGAAAAAAAACTATGGAAAAACAATTGAAACGATTGTAAATCTCTTAAAAGAGCAGGACTACAATGTTTTTTATAAAGTCTTAATTTTTATTCCACAGTGGATTTCAATATTTCTACGGTTTTTTGTGCGGTTTTTTCCCATGAAAAATCTGCAGCACGGCGGATTCCGCTTTCTATAAGTTTTTTGCGAAGTGCCCTGTCAGTAATTATGCGCTCAATGCAGAAAGCCATTTCTTCTACATCATCGCTGTTGAATAACAGAGCGCTGTCACCTGCAATTTCGCGCAAAGCCCCGGAAGAAGAACATGCTACAGGAACACCGGTCGCCATCGCTTCAAGAACAGGCAGTCCTACACCTTCGTTTACAGAAGGGAAAATGCACGCTTCTGAATTTCTGTACAGTTCCGGAAAATTTTCATGCGGGAAATACCCTGTTATAAAAATGTCGCTTGCTGCAGTTGAAGAAAAAGCTGCCTTGTGTACCTGTTCGCCAAACGGCCCTTCGCTTCCGGCTATGACAAGTCTGTGCGGAAAGCCCGTTTTCTGCTTAAAGATGGAAAATGCCTTTATAAGTTCAATATGTTTTTTTTCTGCACTCTGCATGCGGCTGGCATAAATTATGTACGGTCGTTTTATTGCAAAAGGCTTTATGTCAATTATTTCACCACCAGAGTCCAGCACGTCTGTAGGAAAGAAAAGACTGTGGTCTATTCCGTTGTGAACGACTTCTATGCGCCTCGGTGAAATTCCCGAACGCAGTATATCTTCCCTAACATATTCACTTGAAGCAATTACGCAGTTTACAGAAGAAAGACCTTTTTTTATCTGCCAGCGGGCAAATGCATCTTCTCCTGAAGCAAATGCTGCACTGAGTATGTCATTGACAACGGCCACTCCGGGAACAGAAAATGATGAAGGCAAAAGCCGTGCACCTGCGGTATACAGAACAGAATCATAGGAATTCTTCCTGCAGAATTTGTTTGCCCTGAAAAAATGCCAGTAACGCTCTGCTGCAAGACTGTCGGGAACATTGACGCCGATGTATTTCAACGGCAAATCAGAAGTATATGTATATCTGTCAACTTCGGTTCCGAAAAGCTCAAATTCACAGTCAGAAGGAAGACTGCGGACTAATGAAAGAAGATATGAGCCCTGCCCCGACCTTCCGTGATCGCAGCCGAATGTATCAATTCCGAATTTCATAACGGCGGGATTATATCCTAAAAATGCAAAATATGCTATAGTAGAAAAATGAATACTACTTTTTCAGATCTTGGAATCACAAAAGAACTTACTGACGCCCTTGCACTTGCCGGAATAACAGAACCTACTGCGGTCCAAAGGGAAGTCATTCCGCTTATTGCAGCAAAAAAAAATATTATGTTCCAAAGCGAAACGGGCACCGGAAAAACGCTCGCCTACCTTCTTCCGCTTATACAGAGGCTTGAAACAGAAGAAAATCCTTCAAAAGCCGTAAAAATTCTTATTGCTTCCCCTACGTACGAACTGGCAGCTCAGATAAAGGTTCAGATTCAGGCTGTTTCAAAGATAAAATGTGCACTTTGCATCGGAGGTGCCCCTATTGCGCGCCAGATTGATATGCTTAAGGAAAAGCCGCAGATTGTTATAGGTGGGGCTGCCCGTCTTCTTGAACTTATCCACCTTAAAAAACTCAAGGCAGACAGTACCGAAGTTCTTGTTCTTGACGAAGCAGACCGCCTTTTGTCACCAGAACTGAGGGATTCTACGGAAGGACTTCTGGAAAGACTGCCTGCAAATGTAGAGCTTATAGGAAATTCGGCCACGGTAAGTGACTATACCAGAAAAATTCTTCAGAAAGCAAGGGACGGAATAACCGGCGGAAAATATTCAGAAGAAGATGCAATCAAACTTGTTACACTACCGCTGGAAAATGTCCTAAGAAAAAGAATTGAACACTGGGCCATCTTTGCCGAACGCAGGGACAAAATTGACACTCTCAGAAGCTTCATTAACGCAGAAAAGCCGCCGAAACTCATTGTTTTTACAGCAAGAACCGACCAGATCGAAAACATTGTTTCAAAGCTTGCCTACAGAAAAATTGACTGCGCGGGTCTGAGCGGAAAAACAGACAAAAAGAACCGCAAAGCCGCAATTGACCGTTTCAGAAGCGGAAAACTGCCTGTCCTTGTAACGACAGACCTTGCCTCACGCGGACTGGATATTCCGGGAATAACGCACGTTGTACAGATGGATTTGCCCGAAACTACAGATTTCTTTATTCACAGGGCTGGAAGAACGGGACGGGCCGGAAACACAGGAATCAACTGCGTGATTGGTGACGAAAGGGAAATGGAAAACTACGCAAGACTTGAAAAAAAGATTCACATAAAAGTTTACCCCAAGATTCTCTACGGCGGAAAACTTCTGGCTCCCGAAGACTGCGAATAAATGCAGCTGTGAAAGTTTTGGTTGTATCTTGTTACAAAGTACCTTTACTGATATAATGCTTGGAAGTCCCGGTTTGCAATCGGGGCTTTCTATTCTAAGATGTGCCTCTGTTATTGGTGCATTTCTTTCAAGAGGAATCATGTGTTTTTAAAAAGTCTGGAAATCTACGGTTTTAAATCATTTGCCGACCGTACCCGCATTGTATTTGCGGACGGAATAACAGCCCTGCTCGGCCCCAATGGATGTGGAAAAAGTAATGTTGTAGACGCAATAAAATGGGTTCTTGCCGAAAACAAATCAAAGAACCTTCGCGCAGAATCCATGGAAGACGTAATCTTTAACGGAACAGAAGCAAGACCTGCACTTTCCCTTGCCGAAGTTTCACTCACAATTGCAAACGAAAACGGACTTCTCCCTCTCGAAGACAGCGAAATTGTCATAAAAAGACGCCTCTACAGGAACGGCGAAAACCAGTATTTTATTAACGACAGACAGGTTGGAGCCACAAACATTCGCAAGCTCTTTATGGACACTGGTGTCGGTAAAGCTGCATATTCTGTCATGGAACAGGGTAAAATTGACCAGGTTCTCTCTTCCAAACCCGAAGACCGCCGCTATCTTTTTGAAGAGGCAGCAGGAATAAGCCGCAGCAAGGCAGAAGTGGCAGATGCAGAGCGCGAACTCGAAAGAACAAGGGCAAATCTTGCACAGATAGACATTGGTCTTGCAGAAACAAAGCGCAATTACGAAACGCTTAAGGTTCAGTCAGACAAGACTTCAAAGTACAGAAAACTCAACGAAGACAAGTTCAATTACGAGCTGGACATTCAGCTTCTTAAGCTCAAGGACTTTACACAGAATAAGGCAAGACATGAGCAGAGCCGCGCCGAAGCCGAAAAAAAACGCAATGCAGCCGCCGCAGAAATAGAAGAAATCTACAATACACTCAACGAAAATACCGACAAAATAAAGTCACTTGAAGAACAGGTAAACATAAAGCAGCAGGAAGTCATTAAACTCAGTGCCGAACAAACCGGTAAAAAAGCAATGGCAAAACAGCTGCACGACCATCAGAGCCAGGTAAAAGAAGCCATTGGACAGATAGAAAACCGCATAAAAAACGTTCAGGAACGCATTGAAGAATACAATGAAGACATTGACGCCCTTAACGCCGAACTTCACGAAAAAAACAAAAAACTCGATGACCTTAACAGAAATATAGACGGATTCGTACAGAACATTGACCAGTCTTCGGGACAGATTCATGAAAACGAAGCCCATATTGCAGAAAACGCACAGAAGATAAGGGCACTTGATGATGAAAGAGCCGAACTGCAGAAGCAGCTCGAAGCCATTACAGAAGACATTGTAACGGAACTTGACGCAAAACTTAAGGACGCAGGCTATTCTTCTGCAGCAAACAAAAAGGCAAAGGACGAACTTGACACAAAGCTCGAAAAAATAAAGATTTTTGCAAACGGACGCGCAAACATATTCCGCGACTTTGCAGCCCTTCCTTCGCACAGTGAAAAAGATTCTGCCGTTATGGGAACAGATGCTGTAAAGGCATTTTCTGATCTTCTTGAAATGCTTACAGACCTTTCACAGGCACTTGAGCAGTACACAAAGACGGCTCCAAGATTCATAGATGACTTTCTGTCACCTGAAGGAATTATTACAAAAAAACGCGGCATAGATTTTTCAATCCAGGAAAACCTCAACAAGATAGACGGAATTCAAAACGAAAACGACGGTCTTGTAAAAAAGAATTCCGAACTTACAAAAAAAATTGATGAATACAAGGAAACGCTCGCAAAACTCAGAATAAACCAGGCACAGATGAGCCAGCAGATTACTTCATGCGAGCAGCAGATTTCTACACTGCGCAAAACCCTTGCTTCGGAAGAAAATTCACTGCGCGAACAGCAGAACGAGCTTTTTAAGGAAAACCAGCGCAAAGAAGAGATGGATGACCAGATTGCAGAAATTGAAGAACGCATTGCAGAACTTCAGCAGCAGGGAGAATCCATTACAGCAGAACTCAACGGACTGGATGCACAGATCAAGGAATGCTACAGCAAAGTAAGCGGAAAAGAAAGCGCACTCCAGAAAAAGCAGGAAGAACGCAACAAATACCAGTCCCAGCTCGAAAAGTTCAGCGTAGACATTGTACAGAACGAAACTGAAATAAGAAACGTAAAGCAGAACTTTCAGGACAATTATTCGCGTGACCTTATGGAATTTGAAGAGCGCATGTACACAATTACAGCCTCTTCTGCTTCCCTAAAGGAAAAGCTTTCTGAAACAAAGCAGAAAATTCAGGAACTGGGCTCTGTTAACCTTATGGCTGTTGAACAGTTTGCCGAAGAAAAGGAACGCTACGAAAAGCAGCAGGCAAATTACAACGACACGCAGAAAACCCTTGAAAGTCTTGTGCGCGTAAGTGAAGAAATCAGAACAAAATCTTCGGAACTTTTTTTGGATACATACAACAAAATCAGAAGAAACTTCCACAATATGTTCAGAAGACTGTTCAACGGAGGCCGCGGTGAACTTCGTCTTGTAGACCCGACAAATGTTCTTACAAGCGGAATTGACATTTATGCACAGCCGCCGGGAAAAAAGCTCGAAAACATTTCACTGCTTTCTGGTGGTGAAAAAACAATGACAGCGGTTGCTCTTCTGTTTGCAACATACCAGGTAAGACCAAGCCCGTTCTGTCTTCTTGATGAGATTGACGCCGCCCTTGACGACAAGAATGTTTCGAGTTTTGTAAACACGCTCAGAACTTTTGCAGGAGTAAGCCAGTACATTGTCATTACACACAACAGAAAAACCGTAATGGGTGCTTCAAGTATGTTGGGAGTCACAATGGAAGAAAGCGGAATCACAAAAATTGTCCAGGTAAGGCTTGATGAAGACATGATAAACGGTCGCGCTTCCTTTGACTCGCAGGACGACTTTGTAGAAGAAGATGTTCCACCCGAAGAAGGCATTGTAATTCCGGCAAGACCGCCGCGCAGGGAACATAACCCCGACGGAACTCTGAAGGAACCGCAGGCATCAGAACAAAGTCCGGCTGTTGCAGAACAGACAGATCCTTTGCAGGAGCAGAACCCGCAGGAAGAGCAGACAGATTCTTCTGGGGAACAGAGTGCCGCTGGCGAAACTGAACAGCAAGAGACGACATGAGATTACCTGACAGAATATCAGATACGGTAAAAAAACTTGCTTCCAAAAAGAGCCGGCTTTTTGTTACCGTACTGGCACTGATGGTGTTTCTATTTATAAGCGCGATGGTGATTGCCGTCGTGCAGATTCCCAAAAACCATAAAAGAACCGTTGTAATTCCGACGGCAGAGCGCTACGTTCAGACAAGGGAACTACTTGCCCCCGCTGAAAGCACTCTTACTGAAGACCACTATTTTTCAAGAATACCCGAAGACAGATGGACGCAGGAAGAAACAGACAGATACTTTACCCTTCCAGACGAAAGCGGTCTTGAAAAATTGCGGAATTCAAACAAAGAAATAATTGATTCAATCATAGGAGCTGCTCCGTGAAAAACTGCATTAAATATACGTTTACCCTGTTTCTTTCAGCACTGTTTTTTGCCTCGTGTGCATCTTCCCCAAAAAAAGAGCTGCCTGCAGAAGTCCCGCAGGAAACTTTACCGACAGAACCGGGTGCCATACAGGAACCGCCTGTTTATGAAACAACAGACACTACCACAACAGAGCCGGAACAGCAGGAAACAGAACCGGCGCTTGAGCCTGTAGAAGGAATAGACGGCTTTTTTATAACAGAACCGCTTCCTCAGGACCAGAGCGGTGAAACAGAACAGTCGCAGGAACCTCTACCCGAAACAGAACCCATAGAAACAGAAATTCTTACCCCTGAAGAGGATATCACTTCAGAAAGCGGTATTCCCCAGCCGGAACAGTCTCTGGAAAATACCTCCGGCGAAGTACAGCCGCAACAGGAAACTCAGGCAGAACAGCCGTCTTCTGTACCTGAAACACCAGAAAAACAACAGGTTCCAGGCGGAACAGAAATACAGACAGAACAAACTACAGAAGAAACAAACGCGACAGAACAGCAGCTGCCGCAGACACAGGAAACAGATTCACAACCCGAGCAAACACCAGAAGAAGAAACAGAAAGTGCAGCCGAAGAAATAATCCCTGTTCCGTCCCGTTCAATGACAATGACAAGCGGCCAGTATCTGGACATTTCCTACCCAGGAAGCGGATGGCTTTACCTTGGCGAAGAAGACGGAAAGCAGCTGTTCAGATACTTTGGCAGAAAAATCGGAACAACGGATACTTCATTTACACTACGCTCAAGAAATGAAGGAACAACCCTTCTTCACTTCAGCAAAACAGACACTCTTACAGGAGACATAATAGACGACTGGCTTGAAGTTACGGTCAAAGGAAAAAACGCAACGCAGAAACACGCGCAGGCTCCTTCATATGCACAGGCTGTTCCGCCAAGACCGGCACGAAAGTCAAATACAGTTCAGGAAGAAACCGCTTCTGAAACACAGCAGGCAGTTTCACAAAGCACTCCTTCCCGAGAAGACAAAAATACTTCTAAAAATACCGCCGGCACCGTACAAAATACCACTGCCCCAAAAAAGACAATTCCAGAGCCAGATACAACCGTGCAGCCACAGCAGAATTCATCTTCGCAGAAAGGAGATTCCGGTACAACAATAATCCAGACTTCGGAATCGGCTCCTGAAGAAGACATTTCTGTAGAAACAGTTCCATCTGAAGTTATGGAAAGTACATTTTCAGAAATCGAAGAAGACTCACCTCTTACGGCAGAAGAATACCTTTCACTTGCAAAAAATTCCTTTGACTCAAAAGATTATGTTCAGACACTGCGGTACCTGGACTCGTTCTTTGAAAAGGCAACGTCAAAAATAGACGAAGGACTTTTTCTTAAAGGGCAGGTTCTTGAAACAAATTCCCAGGTAAGGGACATAAAGAATGCACTTGCTGCCTACGAAACGATTGTAAGGGAATACCCGCAGAGTACAGACTGGAACAGTGCACGCGAAAGAATCACCTACCTTAAGAAATTCTATTTCAATATAAGGTAATTGAAGTAATGCAGAATTTGTTATATATTGAATACTAATTGAATAATCAGAGGAAAAGAATGTTAGACTATAAGTTTATTAAAGACAATCTTGAAGCTGTCAAACAAAACATAGCAAACAGAAACATGGTAGCAGACGCTG
>ERZ1031557.136-NODE-136-length-13980-cov-6.136302_pt1 | contig 13980 bp, 10 predicted proteins | sample MGYA00518175_ERZ1031557 | MGnify/ENA primary metagenome ERZ1031557 (study PRJEB33719, sample SAMN04261169) | wastewater metagenome | biome: rural village; feature: human; material: feces | host: Homo sapiens | place: El Salvador | collected 2014-01-14 ... | reverse complement strand
AAGGTGGTCCGGCAGAAGATGCAGGCCTTAAAGCAGGAGATATTATAACTGCGATAAACGGAAATGAAATTGACCTGACAGATTTTGATGAAGCTTCTTCACCTATTATGGGAAAAGAAGGAACAAAAGTTACAGTTACAATCCTTAGGGATGGCGTAAAAAAAGACTATGAACTTACAAGGTCTGTTATCGAACAGAAATATGTCAGATATTCAATGTTAGATAATAATATTGGATATGTATATCTCGCACAGTTTACTGTCTCGTCAATAGAACAGTTTGAAAATGCTGTTAGTGACCTTAAAGAAAATGGTGCCAAAAGTATTATTTTTGACCTCAGGGATAATCCGGGCGGTGTTTTAAATGGTGCAGTTTCAATACTTGATTATCTTTTACCGGAGGGACTTATAGCATATGTTGAAGACAAATACGGCAACAGAAATGACTACAAGTCTACTGACGGAACGGATGAACTTGATATTCCTTGTGTTGTTCTTGTCAATGAAAACAGTGCCAGCGCATCAGAACTTTTTACAGGTGCATTAAAAGACAGAGGTTATGCTACCGTTGTTGGTAAAAAAACGTTCGGAAAGGGAATTGTACAGTCATTATTCGCTCTTGGAGACGGTTCCGGCTTAAAGATTACGGTTGAAAGATATTTTACTCCTAATGGGGTGTGCATCCACGGAACCGGTATTGAACCGGATATTGAAGTGGAATATGATAAAGATAAGTTTTATGAAGATGGAACGGATACACAACTTGATGCAGCAATAGAGTACCTTGAAAATCATTAAAACAAATCGAACAAATGTTTGCAAAATGATATCCTATGTGATATAGTTGATACAAGAGTATCAGAGGTGATTTTGTATGGACAGATTTATTTTACATTCTGAATATGAACCGACAGGCGATCAGCCGGAGGCAATTAAGGAGCTTGTGAAGGGTTTTGAAGCGGGAGACCAGTTCCAGACTTTACTTGGCGTTACCGGTTCCGGCAAGACTTTTACTATGGCTAATGTCATTGAGAAGCTTAACAGACCCACCCTTGTAATTGCACACAATAAGACACTTGCAGGGCAGCTTTATTCCGAATTTAAGGAATTTTTCCCGGAGAATGCGGTTGAATATTTTGTATCTTACTATGATTATTATCAGCCGGAGGCCTATGTACCTTCCAGCGACACTTATATAGAGAAGGATTCTTCCATTAATGATGAGATAGATAAGCTACGTCATTCTGCGACGGCAGCTTTGTCGGAGCGCAGGGATGTAATTATAGTTGCCAGCGTTTCCTGCATATATGGTCTTGGAAGCCCTATTGATTATAAGAGTATGGTTGTGTCACTGCGTCCCGGAATGGAACGTGACAGGGATGATATCATAAGACAGCTTATTGATATGCAGTATGTAAGAAATGACATGGATTTTAAGCGTGGTACTTTCAGAGTCAGAGGCGATGTTTTGGAGATATTTCCTGCCGCAAGTGACAAGATTGCGGTGCGTGTGGAATTTTTCGGTGATGAGATTGACAGAATACTGGAAATAGATACATTAACGGGGGAGATTAAGTCAGAGCTTAAGCATACTGCCATTTTTCCGGCATCCCATTACGTTGTGCCTAAGGAGAAGCTTCTTATAGCGGCGGAGAATATCCGTGCTGAGCTTAAGGAACAGGTGGATTATTTTAAGAGTGAAGATAAGCTTCTGGAAGCCCAGAGAATATCAGAGCGTACCAATTTTGATGTTGAGATGATGTTAGAGACGGGTTTCTGTTCGGGAATAGAGAATTATTCAAGACATCTTGAGGGCAGGGCACCGGGAACAATGCCATGTACTTTAATGGATTATTTTCCGGAAGACTTTCTTATAATAGTAGATGAGTCGCATATTACAATTCCGCAGATAAGAGGAATGTATTTCGGAGACAGATCACGCAAGACCACACTTGTGGATTATGGCTTCAGACTGCCCTCCGCACTTGATAACAGACCGCTTAATTTTGAGGAATTTGAAAGTAAGATTAACCAGATGATGTTTGTATCCGCTACACCTTCCGTATATGAAGCAGAGCATGAACTGAACAGGGTTGAACAGATAATAAGACCGACAGGTCTTCTTGACCCGGAGATTTCCGTAAGACCTGTTACAGGACAGATTGATGACCTTCTTAGCGAAGTTAATAAGGAGACAGCCAAGAAAAATAAAGTTCTTATTACCACACTTACCAAGAGAATGGCAGAAGACCTTACAATATACCTTAAGGAAAACGGTGTCAGGGTAAGATATCTCCATTCCGATATAGATACTTTGGAGAGAGCGGAGATAATCAGGGACATGAGAATGGATGTTTTTGATGTCCTTGTAGGTATTAATCTTTTACGAGAAGGTCTTGATATTCCCGAAATTACTCTTGTTGCCATACTTGATGCGGACAAAGAGGGCTTTTTACGTTCGGAGACCTCACTTATCCAGACAATAGGACGAGCTGCAAGAAATGCCGACGGCAGGGTTATAATGTATGCCGATAACATGACTGATTCTATGCGAAAGGCCATCGATGAGACTGAAAGACGTCGTAAGATACAGCAGGAATACAACGAAGCACATGGAATTACACCGACTACAATCAAGAAAGCGGTAAGAGATCTTATTGCCATAAGCAAGGCTGCCAATGACAAGGGTGATAAGATTAAGAAGGATATTGAATCCATGAGCGATAAGGAGCTTGAGAAGCTCATCAAAGAACTCAACAAGAAGATGCATAGGGCAGCGGCAGACCTTAATTTTGAGGAGGCTGCTTTAATCAGAGACCAGATTACAGAAATAAGGAAGACAATGGATAACAATGGATAATAGAAGACATTATATTAAGATTCGCGGCGCATGCGAACACAATCTTAAAAATATTAACGTAGATATCCCAAGGGATTCTTTTACCGTATTGACAGGCTTAAGCGGATCAGGTAAATCCTCCCTTGCTTTTGATACCATATATGCAGAAGGACAGAGACGTTATATGGAGTCTTTGTCTTCTTACGCAAGACAATTCTTAGGACAGATGGAGAAGCCTAATGTTGAAAGCATAGATGGACTTTCTCCTGCAATTTCAATAGATCAGAAATCCACCAACAGGAATCCCCGTTCAACAGTAGGAACCGTAACGGAAATTTATGATTACCTCAGACTTTTATATGCCAGAGTCGGAGTACCGCATTGCCCGAAGTGCGGCAGGGAAATCCATAAACAGACGGTGGATCAGATGGTAGACTCCATTAAAGCACTTGAACCGGGAACCAAATTCCAGCTTCTTGCACCTGTTGTAAGGGGAAGAAAAGGTATGCACGAAAAGGTTTTTGAATCTGCGAAAAAGAGCGGATATGTGCGTGTAAGGGTTGATGGCAATACCTATGACATTTCCGAAGAAATCCAACTGGAAAAAAATATCAAACACAACATAGAGATTATTGTGGACAGGCTTGTGGTTAAAGACGGTATGGAATCCCGTCTTGCCGATTCCATAGAAAACGTTATGAAGCTTTCTGACGGTATTATGATAGTTGATGTAATCGGCGGAGAACCAATTAATTTCAGCATGAATTTTTCATGCCCTGACTGTGGCATAAGTATTGATGAAATCGAACCGAGGAGTTTTTCTTTCAATAATCCGTTTGGAGCCTGCCCTGTATGTGCGGGTCTTGGCTACAAAATGGAATTTGACCCGGAATTATTAATTCCGGACACCTCATTGAGCCTGTCAGAGGGAGCCATAAGCTGTATGGGATGGCAGTCAAGCAGCGATAAGGGAAGCTTTACCTATGCTTTACTTGATGCACTTGCCAAAGAATACGGTTTTTCTCTTGATACGCCTTTTAGGGATTTGCCTGATGATATAAGACATATGCTCATATACGGTAAGAGTAAGTCTGTAAAAGTTCATTACAAGGGACAAAGAGGAGTAGGCGTATATGACGTTGTTTTTGATGGTCTCATAGACAACATGCGCAAGAGATACAGAGAGACCGCTTCAGATATGATGAAGCAGGAATATGAGACATATATGCAGGTTACTCCTTGTGATGAGTGCCATGGACAGCGTCTTAAGAAATCTTCCCTTGCTGTTACAGTAGGCGATAAAAATATCTATCAGGTTACGGAATTGTCCGTTCTTGAATTGGCAGAGTATTTTGATAAACTTACACTTACACCGGTTCAGGAAAAAATCGGTAAGCAGGTTATTAAGGAAATCCGTTCAAGAGTAGGCTTCCTTAATAAGGTGGGTCTTGATTACCTCACTCTTGCAAGAGCAACGGGTACATTATCCGGCGGAGAAGCACAGCGAATAAGACTTTCCACACAGATAGGGTCGGGACTTATGGGTGTTGCATATATTCTTGATGAACCAAGTATAGGACTTCATCAGAGGGACAATGACAAACTCCTTAATGCCCTCAAATCTTTGCGGGACCTTGGCAACACACTTATTGTTGTTGAACATGATGAAGATACCATGTATGCGGCGGACTATATTGTAGACATCGGACCGGCAGCGGGAGAGCACGGCGGAGAAGTAGTTGCCGCAGGAACGGTTCAGGATATAATTAATAATCCAAATTCAATAACAGGTGCATATCTCAGCGGACGTATTAAAATACCTGTGCCTGAGATCCGCAGGACGCCTAAAGACTGGATAAAGATAAAAGGCGCAAAACAAAATAATCTCAAGAATATTAACGTTGATATTCCGTTAGGTGTTTTTACCTGTGTTACAGGTGTTTCAGGTTCCGGTAAAAGCTCGCTTGTAAACGAAATTCTCTACAAACGTCTGGCAAGGGATCTTAACAGGGCAAGATGTATTCCGGGCGAACATAAGGATATCATTGGAATAGAAAAACTTGACAAAGTAATTAATATAGACCAGTCACCTATCGGCAGAACTCCAAGATCCAATCCAGCCACTTACACAGGCGTATTTGATATGATAAGAGACCTTTTTGCATCTACAGCCGAAGCCAAGGCAAAGGGTTACAGTAAAGGACGTTTCAGCTTTAACGTTAAAGGCGGAAGATGTGAGGCATGTTCCGGTGACGGTATCATAAAGATTGAAATGCACTTCTTAACTGATGTATATGTCCCTTGTGAAGTATGTGACGGAAAACGTTATAACAGGGAGACACTTGAAGTAAAATACAAAGGAAAGTCAATATATGATGTCCTTAACATGACGGTTGAGGAAGCGGTTAAATTTTTTGAAAACGTACCGTCAATCCGTAATAAAATACAGACATTATATGATGTGGGCCTTTCATATATACGTCTCGGACAGCCTTCTACAGAGCTTTCAGGAGGTGAGGCACAGCGTATCAAACTTGCTACCGAGCTTAGTAAAAGAAGTACGGGCAGGACAATATATATTCTGGACGAGCCTACGACAGGACTTCATTTTGCAGACGTTCACAAGCTTGTGGAAATTCTTCACAAACTTGCAGATGCAGGCAACACGGTTGTTGTAATTGAGCACAACCTTGACGTCATAAAAACAGCAGACTACATTATAGATATCGGTCCGGAGGGCGGATTCAGAGGCGGTACTGTTGTTGCAAAAGGAACACCGGAGCAGGTTGCCAAGATTCCTGAATCTTACACAGGACAATATATAAAGAAATACTTATAAATACTTGTAAAAATACTTTTCATCAGATATGATAAGAGACAGAGCGTAATTATATGAATTGCGATAGAATTGCTCCACGGGGCAATCATACATTAGAAAAGGAGATATGAAATGGATAGAGAAATGGTCATAGTTATAGACTTTGGCGGACAGTACAACCAGCTTGTAGCTCGTCGTGTCAGGGAATGTAATGTGTACTGTGAGATATACTCATATAAGACAGACATTGAAAAAATCAAAGCCATGAATCCTAAGGGAATTATTCTCACCGGTGGTCCTAACAGTTGTTACGAGCCGGGGGCACCTTCGTGCACAGATGAATTGTTCAACCTTGGTATTCCTGTACTTGGTCTTTGTTATGGTGCACAGCTTATGATGCACGTTCTTGGCGGAAAAGTCGAGAAAGCACCTGTAAGGGAATACGGAAAAACAGAGGTTATGGTGGAAACATCATCACCACTTTTTACAGATGTTACCCCTAATACAATCTGCTGGATGAGCCACTTTGATTATATATCAAAAGTTGCACCTGGTTTTGACATCTGCGCCCATACTGCAGATTGCCCTGTGGCAGCAGCCGAAAACAGAGATAAGAATCTCTATGCCATCCAGTTCCATCCTGAAGTTTTGCATACACAGGAGGGAACAAAGATGCTTTCCAACTTCGTCCGTGGTGTGTGCGGTTGTTCAGGCGATTGGAAAATGGATGCGTTTGTTGAAAATACAATTAAAGAAATCAGAGCAAAAGTAGGAAATGGAAAAGTATTGCTTGCCCTTTCGGGCGGTGTTGATTCATCCGTTGCAGCCGGACTTCTCTCAAGAGCCATTGGCAAACAGCTTACATGCGTATTTGTAGACCACGGCCTCCTCAGAAAAAACGAGGGCGATGAAGTTGAGCAGGTATTTGGACCTAACGGACAGTTTGACCTTAACTTTATAAGGGTCAATGCACAGGAACGTTACTACAGCAAACTCGCAGGAGTAACAGAACCTGAGCGGAAGAGAAAGATAATCGGTGAAGAATTTATCCGTGTATTTGAGGAAGAAGCTAAGAAAATAGGAGCTGTTGACTTCCTTGCCCAGGGTACAATCTACCCTGATGTTGTTGAAAGCGGACTTGGCGGAGAATCGGCAGTCATCAAATCACACCACAATGTGGGCGGACTTCCCGATTATGTTGATTTCAAGGAAATCATCGAGCCTCTCCGTAACCTTTTCAAGGACGAGGTGCGAAAAGCAGGCCTTGAACTTGGCATCCCAGAGAAACTTGTATTCCGTCAGCCATTCCCTGGCCCAGGACTTGGAATACGAATCATAGGAGAAGTTACAGCCGAGAAGGTTCGTATTGTACAGGATGCGGACTACATCTACCGTGAGGAGATAGCCAAAGCCGGTCTTGACCGTTCAATCGGCCAGTATTTTGCCGCCCTCACAAATATGCGTTCCGTAGGCGTCATGGGTGACGAAAGAACCTACGACTATGCCGTAGCCCTTCGTGCCGTCAACACCGTTGACTTCATGACAGCAGAAGCCGCCGAAATTCCTTTCGACGTCCTCCAGACCGTAATGAGCCGTATCATCAACGAGGTAAGAGGCGTAAACAGAGTATTCTACGATCTGACCAGCAAACCACCGGGAACGATTGAGTTTGAATAAGAGCCACAAGTCTTGGAATCCGCTAAACAAGCGGGTTCCGAGACTTTTTCTTTTGCTCTGCTACTAATTTGCTACTAATAGCAACTACTCTTTTTCTATCGTTTTCAGTTGGTTGTCATTAACTTTAATAGCAAGAAACCCTGATGACTGCTGGATTTCTTTTATATGATCTTTCTTTGTGGCATCTGGATGATTTTCCCTGATGCGGTATTTGGTGGTACTAACGCAGGTCCGAACTGAGGTCGGATTGTTACATCTGAGCCGTTGTCCTGAGTCTGCGGCACTTCACATGTGATACCTACTGCTTCAAGCAGTGGGTTATCAGATGGTGGTTCAGGTGTTGGCGAATCTGTTGCCTGCAATGATTCCAGACTATGCACAAGCTCCTGCTGTTTATGTGGAAACAGATGAGAGTATGTGTTAAGTGTTGTGGATACTTTCTCGTGTCCGAGCCTGTCTGCTAACATCAGCGCATCACAGCCCTGATTAATAAGTAAGCTGGCGTGCGAATGCCTGATATCGTGGATTCGTATCTTCTTTACACCTGTGTTTTTGCAACCTCTTATCATCTCATGTGAGAGATATGATTTTGTTACCGGGAACAGCCTTTCATCTGCATCAAGCATATACCTTGACTGGATATAGTCTGATAGCTCCTGGCAGAGAAAATCCGGAATCGGAATCTTTCGCTTACTTTTTCTTGTCTTAGGTGATGTAAATACATCTTTTCCTTCTATTCGCTGATATGTTCTGTTGATGGATATTGTCTTGTTATCAAGGTCAATATCAGCAGGTGATAGAGCAAGCAGTTCACCTTCTCGTATACCAGTCCAGTACAGGACTTCAAAGCATATATACGATAGCGACTTGTCTTTTACACCCTCACGGAAAGCAATATATTCATCGTAAGTCCAGTAATCCATTTCCTCAGCCTTTGCTTTTCCAATGGTGCCTGCCTTGCCGCAGGGGTTGGTGTTAAGGTCATAGAAACGCTTGGCGTAATTGATGATGCTGTTAAGCTCCGTGTTAATCTTTTTCAGATAGGTCTGGGAGTAATTATTAGGCGAACTCATAAGCTTCGCCTGCCATCTTCGTACATCAGAGGCTTTGATTTCATTTATCGGCTTGCTACCGAAGAATGGAAGAATATGCGTCTGTAGTACCGCCTTTTTTGTCAGAAGAGTTGACTGCTTAAGTCTTGCAGCCATATCCTCCATATAAATTTCATAAAGGTTTTGAAATGTCATGTCAGGATTGGCAGACTGCTTTTCCAGAAAATCCCTTTCAAATCCTAAGGCTTCCTTTTTGGTGGCAAAGCCTCTTTTCCACTTCTGTTTTTTGATTCCCTGCCAGTTCGTATAATAGAACTTGGCGAACCATTTACCAGTTTTTTCATCTTTGTAAGCTGGCATGAATATCATCTCCTTTTTGTAAAATTGTTGTGCAATCATCAAAAGGCTATGATATAATCTACTTGTTCAGGGTGATTATAAAGCCTTCGGGTCAATCACTTACATAGCTTCGGTTATTCCTTTTGCGAGAAGGAGTGTGCCGGAGCTTTTTCTTTATTAAAGGTGTAAGCCTGCAATTATTCAGTTTTTGAATCGGCTTCATTATCCAGTCTGGAATCCTTATAATATGCCAACATATCTGATTTCCATGAATCAAACTTTTCTTTTGAAATTTTTCCTGTCTGAAGCATATTCTTCTTTGTTATCCAGTTTTCCATAAAGAGACAGAAGTCTGCATCATATTTTCCATTGCCTTTGCCATTAACCTTAATCCCGGCAGTCCATTCAGGACTTTCAGGAGGTTTGGTGTTGGTCAGCTCAAATGAAAAATCAGTAAGTTCAGTTATGGCAAAGAGAGCATTGATTACATCTGACATAGTGTGGAATTCATATGATGTTGACTGTTTTATTGGTTCTTTTGCAGCATTATCAATTCCTGCCGGATATAAAAGCTCCTGAAATGGAATGTTCAGCTCATTAGCAACTTCCTTTACTACATCCAGCTTCATGATAATCTCACCGGATTCATACTTCTGAATGGTGCGTTCTGATTTACCAAGTCTTTTTGCAAATTCCTTCTGTGTTATCTTTTGAGCCCTGCGGTGCTTCTGGATGTTCTTTCCAATCTCCTGTGGAGACGGAATGTCCATAATGTAAGCCATGTGGTTCACCTTCCTTTATATAAAATAGTCCGTTGTAAAGATACGTATCAGATTGATATTAAATGAAATACGTATCAGTAAGTGACTTATTTATGATTGTATGATTACTTTATCATAAATAAAAACGAATTGCAAGTGCGTAATTATAAAAAGTTCTATTGACAAATTTCGAAAAGGATATTAAAATAAACACGAATTAAAAATACGGATTAAATAAAGAACAGGATAGCTGTTTTGCGAAAACACGTATTTAAAATAACAATTTATGAAAGGAGGAGCTGCATGAAGGGTATAAAGGAAGCATTCATAGATGCAGGTGAGATAAGCCAGATGCTTGGTATCGGGATGACAAAGGCATATGCAATTATAAAGGAATATAATGCAGAGCTTGAGGCAAAAGGTTATTTCACCATGCGGGGCAAATGTCCAAGGAAGTACTTTGAACAGAAAATCTATGGTTACGAAGATTATTACAATCCGGATTATGAGCCACAGCGTAACCGAAGCAAGGTTGTAGAAGAAATGGATTATGAAGCGGCAGTTGGGGATTCTGTGATAAGTGAACATGATGAAGTGGATATACCGCCTGAAACAAATGAATTGCCGGAAGATGGTGCTGAGATAGCAGAAAATGTGATGTCGGATGCAGATGTAATGGTGGAAGAGACAACTGAATAGGTGAATCCAGCGAGTGGGGGCAAAAAGCGCCCCAAAATGTGCAAATGGGGGCAGAAAGCGCCCCCAAAACCACAAAGTGGGGGCAGAAAGCGCCCCCGCACAAATCAGAGCCGAAAAAGTGTGGAGGCAAAAAGTGCCGTCAAAATGGAAAAGTGGGGGCAAAAAGCGCCGTCAAAACAGCAAAGTGACGGCAAAAAGCGCCACCACTCAGATAAGCGAGAAAAAAGTTATGGTGGCGGAAAGTGCCGTCAAAATGGAAAAGTGGTGGCGGAAAACGCCACTAAAACAGCAAAGTGATGGCAAAAAGAGCCACCACTTTTAAATCAGGTGGAACTTTAGTCACCATATCAGTAATTGTGGTGGTACATTAACCACCACAAATCATATACAGGGTGCAGGTGCTCCTGCCAAGATGAAAAATTATGTAAACGCTGATGCGTTTATATTTTTTCGGGAAAAGGTCCGACCTTTTCAGCATCTTGCAAAACCTATAAGCAGAACTTTTAGAAAGGATGAAAAAAGCAATGGTACAGATAAAAAGAGATTGGTTTGATACAGAATTTGGAAATTACGAAAGGGGAAAAACGTATGGCAGATGGAAAGAGAAGATACAAGTCTGACAGGAAAGATTATAAGATATCGGTGAAGCTGTCAGAGAAAGATATGGATATTCTAAAAGTAGCACTTAAACGAACAGGAATGACAGCAAGTGCATATATAAGAGAATTGATCCGGACAGGCGGCAACATTGATACAAGTTATCCAGAGGACAGGGCAAGAGTAATCCGTGTTATTGCCGGTATTGCAAATAATATTAATCAGGCAGTAAAGCTTGGCAATTCACAGGGAAAGTTATATTACAGCGATATTGATAAACTGCAGAGCAGTCTGGATGATATAAAGAAAACATTTGGGGAGGTGCTGGAAATATGGCGATTACAAAGATCCTGAATATCATGGAATCGGAAGGAAGAAATCCGGCATCGCACCTGAAGAATGCTTTGGAATATATCCAGAATCCGGATAAGACAGAAGAATGTGTACTGGTGGGCGGTATTAACTGCCTGCCGGATACGGCATTTGAGCAGATGGAGGAGACAAAGAATATATTTCATAAGACAGGTAAAAGACAAGGCTATCATGTGATTATATCGTTTTCGCCGGAAGAAAAAGTAACTGCAGAACAGGCAATGTACGTTCTGGAGCACTTTGCGAAGGATGTGCTTGGTGATGATTATGAGGCTGTGTATGCAGTCCACACAGACAGAGAGCATATGCATGGACATCTTATCTGGAACAGTGTCAGCATGACAACCGGCAAGAAATACAATTCACCGAAAAGCAACTGGAAGAATCATCTCCAGCCTATCACAAATAAATATTGTGATGAACTTGGACTTTCCATAATGCCGGCAGAGTACAGCAAGAATCCAAAGAATATCAGCAGGGACAAGTGGGAAAAGGAAATGTCCATGAAAGAGATAATTCTCAGGGATGCCAAGATGTGTGCATATGCAGCCGGGAATGTGGAGCATTTTAAATATCTGATGAAACGGCTTGGATATGTATTCAAGAAAGACGCGTGGATGGAAGTGCAGGCACCGGGATTTCGATATTATCATAAACTGGCAAAGCTGGACGAGATGTTTTCAGAAGATATGTTACGGCATTATGTGGATATGCCTTGGATGGCAAAGCCTTACTTTTATTCGTCGGATATCAGAGGATTGCACAGGGCGAAGCTGTCACCATTCCAGAAGAAGTTTTATGCAAAGCTGTACAGGTTAAGGATTGTAGAGCAGAAGCGTTTTGCAGTCGGTGGAGCAAAGTATACAGAGGATTTGAAGCGGTTTCATCAGTTACAGGACGAATATCTGCTGATTGTAAATAATGACATCAAAAGTGTTGTGGATCTTGTGGATTTCATAAATGAGCAGGAAGAAAAGATTCTGCAGATTGAGGACAGACAGCATGAGATATACAGAGAAAGCTCTAGTCGGAAACGCAGTATAAAGAATGAAGAGCAGTACCGGGAATATCAGATATGGCATATGGAAGTGCAGGAAGAACTGGATGAGCTTAAGCAGGAGAAAAGGGGAATTAAGAGGAAGATACAGCTTGCTGATGACATTATAAAAGAAGATTTGTATACGGCTTATTATGCGGTGTCGGGGAATGAGGAGATTGTTGCTGACAGGGATGTTGAGATACCGGGGATGGAAGAAAAGACTGCGGTTGAGGAAGTGGCGGCAGTAGTTGTTGAGCCTGATGCAAATGTTCAGGTAATGAATCCAGGCAATAATCAGAATGAAATAGGCAGACAGAGGGAGCAAGTTGATAGTGCGAGAAAACAAGAGACTGATGTAAAAGGTAAAAGTGAGTTTGTGGAACCTAAAGAAAAAGAGCCTATGGACAAAGTTGGCTGGATTGTAAGGAGAATATCAGAGCTAGGAGGTTGTGAGAATGTCAGTGATTCTGTTAAGGCAGATATATTCGGATTTGATATTGCTGATGTAAGTGGAAGCATAAGGTTGTTCTCGGATGTAATGAAACGACTGGGGATAAAGCTGGATGGAGATGGGCTTTATGAGGAGTTTCAGAGGATTTATGATGAGAGTGTTATTAGAAATGCTGATAAGCATAGAGAAGAACCTATAGAAAAGAACAGGGTATTAAAAGGCAGATGATTTCCATATGGAAGATATAAAAAGAACAGATGTTTGGCAAAAAAAACTTGTAATTATTCAGATAAGTGAATATAATAGAATATATGATTGGAGGAATACAATGAACTATTTAACTACCATAGAAATGTCAAAAAAATGGGGAATTACCTCGAGACGGATAGCAATTTTATGCGAGCAAGGTCGAATAGATGGCGTTGTGAAAAAGGGAAAAACATGGCTTATACCATGTGATGCAGAAAAGCCTGAAGATGCAAGAAAAAACAATCATAGTAAACGAGGTGTATTGGTATGCTAAAGGATAAAACATTAACATATATAAGTCTTTTTAGTTGTGCTGGAGTTGGGTGTTTTGGATTTAAAAAAGCTGGATTTGAGTGTATAGCTACGAATGAGCTGATAGAAAGAAGATTAAACGTTCAAAAATATAATAATAAGTCTAGATTTGAATCAGGATATATTTGCGATGATATAACTACAGATGAGACAAAAAATAAAATATTTAAAGAAATAGACAGATGGAAAGAGCTTGGAAATGACAGGGTGGATGTTTTAATTGCAACACCCCCTTGTCAGGGAATGTCTGTTGCAAATCATAAAAAAGCAGAAAATGAAATAGTTCGTAATAGCTTGGTTGTTGAGTCAGTACATTTAATACAGAAAGTAGCGCCTAGATTTTTTATCTTTGAAAACGTAGCTGCATTTATGAAAACAGGTTGTACAGCGCCTGATGGAACAGTTAAAGCGATAGGTGATGTGGTTTATGAGGAATTGAGTGATAAATATATTATTGTCAGTAGAATTCTTAATTTTAAAAACTATGGTTCAAATTCATCAAGAACGCGAACTGTTGTTATCGGTGTAAGTAAGGATATAGCAGAATATGTTGCACCTATTGAGTTGTATCCAACATATGTAGAAGAGAGAACTCTTAGAGATGTAATAGGCGATATGCCTAAATTGGAGTGGGGTGAAATTTGCCCAACAGATTTTTATCACTCATTTAGAACATATCCAGAAGAAATGCGTTGTTGGATTCATGATTTGAAGCAAGGACAAAGTGCATTTGATAATGAAGATGAATTGAAACGTCCACATAAGATTGTTGACGG
>ERZ1031557.122-NODE-122-length-14561-cov-10.003860_pt1 | contig 14561 bp, 13 predicted proteins | sample MGYA00518175_ERZ1031557 | MGnify/ENA primary metagenome ERZ1031557 (study PRJEB33719, sample SAMN04261169) | wastewater metagenome | biome: rural village; feature: human; material: feces | host: Homo sapiens | place: El Salvador | collected 2014-01-14 ... | reverse complement strand
CCAGCCGCTTTTCAGAAAGATTGTACGCACTGCGGTATCTGGTCAGATATTCTGCACTCCTGTCAGCCAGAGCCGAACCTCCTGCCGCTGCGGCGCAGGCAAGCTAAATATGCGCAAAGCACCGCGGAGCGCTTTCAAAATCGTCCCGTTCTCAGCTGCGCTCCCCGGTCAGGTCGGTGCGGCGGGTCACCTTGTGGATGGTGCCGTCCGGCTCCTGAATGGACGTGCGCTCCAGCTGGCTGCGCAGGCTGGCCTTGATGTCGGCCAGATACTCCTGCCGCAGTGCCTGCTGCTCGGCTTTTTCGGCCTCGGTCAGGCCGGTGGTCTTGCTCTTTTTTGCCAGCGCATTGATGCGGGCAATCTTTTCTTCTGTCATAGGGGAACCTCCTGTATTTCATCGTAAAATATGCTATAATGTAGACAAGACCATTATAGCAAAGGATGATACCAATGGCAACACAACGCAACTATGCCCAGCAGATGGACGCCGTACTGGCAGGGCTTGGCGATACCCGCCCGCGCCTTTTGCTCCACGCCTGCTGCGGCCCCTGCTCCAGTGCCGTGCTGGAGCAGCTGTGCCGGTATTTTGAGATCACGGTGCTGTACTATAACCCCAACACATGGCCGGCAGCAGAATACTACCGCCGGGGCGAGGAACTGCAGAAGTTCGTGGCGGCCGCCCACCCGCTGGGGGTGACCGTAGTGGAGGACACTTACGACCCGCAGCAGTTCTACACCGCCGTAGCCGGGCTGGAAAACGAGCCGGAGCGCGGCAGCCGCTGCACCGTCTGCTACCGGCTGCGGATGCGCCGCGCGGCACAGTACGCCCGGGACAACGGCTTTGACTGGTTCACCACTACCCTGTCCATCAGCCCCCACAAGGACGCCGCACGCATCAACGCCATCGGGCAGGAACTGGAGGCGGAGTTCGGGGTCAAGCACCTGCCCTCGGACTTCAAAAAGCACAACGGCTATCTGCGCAGCCTGCAGCTTTCGGAGCAGTACGGCCTGTACCGGCAGGACTACTGCGGCTGCGAGTTCAGCGCAAAAGCAAGAGGCATTGAGGGATAACGCAAGATGATTTAAAATGCACTGCGCGTTCGCTTTGCGCATCATCAGCGGAATCATTATTTATAATTTCGGGGTTCAGGAAAGTCTGCGGACTTTCCTGAACCCCATTTTCACAGAAAGGGTTATAGGGAGGCGGCACATCATTCCTCCGGCAGCTTTGCCACCAGCAGGGTAAAGACCACCAGACCCACGCAGGGCACGATGTTGGAGGCCATACCGGCGGCAAGTCCCGCACGCTCGGCCACGATGCCGATGACCCACGGCATCAGGATGGCGCCGCTGGAGGCCACCGGCAGCATGATGCCCATGCTGGTCACGCTGGTCATGCGGCCTGCGCTGGCCACGGCGGTGGGGTTCAGCCCGGACATGGAGATGGCAAAGGCGAACAGCAGCGCAATGGCTGCGCCCTGCGTGTGCGCCATGACCAGCAGCACATAGAACACGGTGCACAGCACGCTCATGCCCACCATAGCCTTGCGGGGGTTTTTAAGGGGGAACACAAAAGCGATGAGCAGCCGTCCCACCAGCGTAGCGCCCCACATCACGGTGACGGTGTAAGCGGCCAGCGTGCCCGCTATGATGCCGCTGTCCTTGAAGTAGGTCACCATCCAGCCGTTAACGCTCTGCTCGGCGGCGTTCTGGAAAAACAGCAGACCGGTCAACAGCCAGAAGCGGGCAGAGTGCAGAAAACTCCAGTCGATGGCTTCCTTCTCTGCGCCGCCCTTGCTCCTGCCGCCGCGCAGCGGGGTAAAGACGTACACCAGCCAGAGCACAAGGCCCACGGCTGCCAGCAGAAAGACCGCCAGTTCGGTGCTTACCCGGGCTGCTGCCGCGATCAGAAAGGGGCACAGCAGTGCGCCGCAGGCGTAGCAGCTGTGCATCAGGTTCATGCCCCGGGTGCGGTCGGCAGAGTGATCGCTGACCAGAATGGTGCAGGTATTGATCACGCTGCCCTTGGCGATGCCCACCGCAAAAAAGGCCACTGCCAGCAGCGCCACTGCGCCGGTCAGCCCCATGACGGCATAGCCCGCCGCGTAGCCGATGGTCAGCAGCAGCACACTGCGCTTCATGCCCAGCGCACTGGGCAGCATCCCCATCAGCAGCCCTGCCAGCAGGTTGCCCACGCTCATCAGGGAAAGCAGTGTTCCGGTCATGCCGTAGGCAAAGCCGTAGCGCTCCTGCAGCAGGCTGACCACCACACCTGCGCTGATGGCGCAGATGCCGCTGAAGAAAAAGGTTGCAAAGCCCGCATTGCGCAGGCGCGTGTTCTGTTGTTCCATGGTGTTCCTCTCCTTGCGGAAATATCCTTTTTCTATTTAACCATTTTTTCGCAGCTTTGCAACCGGATTTTCTTACAAAAAGCAGCAAAAAACTGCCGCACAAAAACGTGTGGCAGCCTTTTGTTTTTATTGTAAGTATCTCTCTCAATCCAGATCTTCCGCTTCCAGCACCGCAACGCCTTCGCTTTCAAAGGTCTTGCGGAGGGTTTCGGCCAGACCCGGGTTGGGGGCCTTGTTGTGGATGCACAGGATGATCTGCCCGTTCAGGCTGGCAGCCTCCACACCCATGGATGCGCCATCCGGCGGCACCCAGACCCCAAAGTCCTTGGTGTACCGCTCCAGCTCCGGGGTAGCGGGCATCAGCGGATTGCCCAGATAGCTAAGCCAGAAATCCGCCGGTACGCCGCTGATGTATTCGCCCATCTGGAACACCCGCTGCTTGATGCGCAGTGGGGCCTTTTGCTGGTCTACCTTGTACACCCAGCCCATCTGGTCGGCCATACGGTGACGCTTGGACTCCGGCTGCAGGTCCCGCCTGATGTCTGCATCTACATCAGATACAAAATCTGCCAGACGGGTCTGGGCTTGCAGCTGCACCGTATGCCCGAAACTGCACACGCAGTTGTACAGCGCATTCGGCACACCGGCCACATCGCGGGTATCAGACGAGTAGGAATACCGGATCTTCTCCTTGCCCAGATACTCCCGCATGGCCATACACAGCAGACCCATCAGAGCGCTTACCGGCTTTGCGTTGTTCGCCAGCGCTTTTTCCACAAGGCTCTGCTTGCTCAGGCACACCCGGGTGCGGCGCAGCGCACCCTCGTAGGTCTGCACCACATCCCGCTGGATGGCATCGCTCCTGCCCTCCACAGGCGGGTACTCTGCCAGCATGGCCTCCATATCATAGGGCGGGTCGCACACGATGGACTGCACCGCAAAGGCCGTGCCGTAACGCAGGTTGCAGTACTGCTCCAGAATGCTGGTGAGCAGGGGCGATACCCCGTGGCCGTCCAGCAAGAAGTGATGCCAGTCAAAGTAGACGGTATCCCCTTCGCAGCTGACGCAGAACAGGTAGCCGTTCGTCTGTTCCGGGATATTGCGCATGGTGCTGCCGGGGTACACAAGGCAGGGCTCCGTATTGGGCTCCAGCCACATCTCCCGCTTTTCCTGCACCAGACGCTGCGTATAATAAGGCGCACTTGCCAAGGCCGCTGTCAGTGCCCGCTGCAAAAGGGTGATATCCACCGCATCCCGCAGCGAGAACTGGTACCGGCACTGGATCTTTTCCCGACGGAAAAAGTACATAACTCCCTGAAAGTTATATTCCGTCGAGCGCTGTTGTGTTTCCATTGGTTTTTACCCCACGTTTGCTGCCAGATAATCCACCAGATCACCCATGGTAACAAAGTTGCGCAGCTCCTTTTCCGGGATGCGCAGACCAAAGGTCTCTTCAAGATCTGCCACAATGGTCAGGATTTCCATAGAGGACAGATCCAGATCGTCCATCAGGACGCTGCTTTCGGTCACATCCTCCGGCGATACCTCTGCGACATCCTCCAGAATAGCCGTGATCTGAGAAATGATTTCTGCACGTTCCATCGTATTATGCTTCCTTTCTGTTGCGTTTTACTTGCGCACCAGCTTGCCCGTAGCGTTGCGGGGCAGCGGCGTTTCGCTGAACTCCACCACACCGATGCGCTTGTACAGCGGGATGGTGCGGTTCATCTGGGCAATAAAGTCCCGCACGGTCTGCTGGTGCTCCTTTTCACAGTATACCACAACACCTATCTTTTTGCCCAGCTCTTTTACGATACATTCCTGTACGGCAGGACATTTTTCCACAAGACCCTCCAGCTCCTCGGGGCTGACGTTCTCGCCGCTGTCCAGAATGATCAGATTCTTCTTGCGGCCGGTGATGTAGTAGTAGCCGTCCTCGTCCACCCGGGCAAGGTCGCCGGTGTGGAACCAGCCGTCCTTGTCGATGACCTCTGCGGTGCCTTCCGGGTCCTTATAGTAGCCCAGCATGATGCTGTCGCCCCGGATGCACAGCTCTCCGTCCGGCTCGAGCTTGTAGTCCAGATAGTCGTTGCCCTGTCCCACAGCGCCGATGTGCTTTGCATCCTGTGCGTAGTTGATGATGCCGTCGCCGCAGGTCTCGGTAGCACCGTAGGTCTGCACCACGAACATCCCGTTGGTGGCCATATCCAGCATCACCTGCGGGTCAAACATGGCAGAGGAGCAGATGGGCACCCACAGCTCGCCCAAGCGCTCCTTGCGGCCGCGCATCACGTCCTTGTGCAGGGAGTTCATGATCACCGGCACCACTGCCATGACCTGACTGGGCATCCGCTGGATCTCCTTATAGAAGTTGCGGATATCGCCGCTGATGTTCAGGCCCCAGCCCGCGTGTGCCCAGGAGAACAGGCAGATGAACGCGCCCAGATGGAACATGGGCAGCACCGTGTACTGGCTGACCACAAGCTCCGGGTCGTGCTTATACTCCATCATGTGCTCACCGATCTGCACATGGGCGCGCATCACGCTGAAGAAGTTGCGCTCGCTCAGCATCACGCCCTTGCTGCGGCCGGTGGTGCCGGAGGTGAACATCAGGATCATCAGGTCGTCGTGCCCGATGCAGCGGGGCATCTCTGCCACCGGCTCATAAGCGCGGAAGCCGTCCATGGGGCGCAGGATGCTGCCGTAGGCGGCCTGCAGCTGCTCTTTTGTGCCGTAGTCGTCGCCGTCGGTCAGGATGGCAGCGGGGTCCACCAACCCCAGCTCGTAGGACAGCTCGTCCCAGCTCTTGTGCTGGTTGAGCAGTACCAGCACGCCGCCCGCCAGAATGATGCCGAAGGTGTTCACGGCATACTCGTAGCAGTTCTTGTTCAGCAGGCAGATCTTTTTGCCCTTGATATCCGGGATGGTGCTCTGGAAGTAGCTGACCGCACGGCGGATATCCCGTGCGTAGTCCTTATAATGGACTGCGGTCACCTCGTCCGTTTCCTTATCATAAAAGCGGAGCGCCACACGCTCCGAAAAACGCTGTTCCATATTCAGGGTGACCAGATCATACACGTTGTCCAATACCTTGATCATTGCTTTTCCTCCCAAGTTGTCATTCCATGCAGCAGTGTGTCGTACTGCGCCCAGTATACAATATTTTCCAATGCAATGCAATACTTCTGCAACATTTAATTTCTCACTTTGACAACTTTCAATTGCATATCTTGGGATACGCCCCGGCCAAATTCTACCTTTCGTTGCAATCCGCCGGTTTTCGTGCTACAATTTTTAGCGCAAAATACCAGTTTCGGTATGGTGCAGACTGCAAAACAAAATTGACAGTCTCTATAAAAAGCATTATACTAGCCATATATCATGGCAATGCTGTATAAAAACTGATCATTTGCGCCGTATCCGGCTTTTTTCTCGAGGGGTATTGGCCCGGCGCAGGGAAGGAATCTTTCATGGAAACAACCAAGCCCCGCACTGTCAACTCCATCGGGATGTTTGATATGCTCAAGGGCGCTGGGATGCTGGCCATCGTGCTGGGACACACTGCGGAGCTTTACCCACTCCAGCTGGAGGGTGGCCTGTCGCTGACGGCCTTTGTCGGCTTTATCTACCGCGAAACGCTGATGGCGGCCTTTTTTATTGCCAGCGGCTACGGCTTCCGCAAGCGCTCCATCAGCAAGTGCATCCACCAGCAGCTCAAAAGCCTGCTCAAGCCCTTTTGCTACACTGCGGTGTTCACCACGGTGCTGCACTTCATCATTCATTATAAAACCTTTCACTATCTGCCCGGCTCCATGACTGAAAGCATCAAGGTGGCAGGCGGCTTTCTGCTGGGTCTGCCCCACACTGCCACCTACTTCGGGCAGGAGTTCTTTTCCTGCGGGCCCATGTGGTATCTGCTGGCGCTGCTGATGGGCTGGATCTTACTGGACGTTATCCTGAACATCTTCCCGGAGCGGTACATTCCCTGGGCGGTGGGCGGTGCCGCCCTGCTGGGCTGGGGTGCCAGCCTTGTATGGGAGCTGCCCTTCTGCCTGATCCAGGGCGCGGTGATCACGCCGTACCTGTACCTTGGCTACCTTGCCAAACGGCAGCATTGGCTGGATCAGCCTTTGTCCCGCCGGATGTCCTGCATCCTGTGGGCAGCCGTACTGCTGATCCCGGCAGCCGCCCTTGCCACCCGCCGCACCGACTGTGTATCCATGGCCGAGTGGTCGCTGGGCCCCATCAGCATCCTGCTGGACGGCCTTGCCGGTCTGCTGTTTATCCGGCTGTTTTTGCGCTGGAGCCAGCGCCGCAACCCGCTGGTGCGCTTTTTCGAGGCCATCGGCCGCCGTTCCCTGTACATTTTCTGCGTACATACGGTGGAGCTGATCGCCATTCCGTGGTATCTGTTCGCCGCCAAATACGCCGACCGCCCTGTTTTGGGCATCAGCCTGCAATACATCCTTTCGCTGGGCTCCATCTGGCTGATCTGCGCCCTGCTGCAGCGGCGGCGGGATTTGATCATCAAGTTGTTTCCCGCCCGGCGGCACACCCCCCAGGTACATTACGCCCCGCGGCACTGATTTTTCTGAATGCTTTGGCTGCGGCGGTGCAGCTGTTATAGGATAAAGGAAGAGGAGGATCCCGTTATGAACCACGATGCCCCCATGACCCCTGCTGCCATGCAGGCGCACATTGCCGAGCTGGAGCAGCAGCTCAAGCTTTCGGACGAGGGTGTTTCCCAGCTGGCGCAGCGGTGTCTGGAGCTGGAGCAGCAGCTGCTGGCCTGCCAGACCGAGCTTGCCAAGCACAGCGCCGAGGCTGAGAATATCACCCTTACCCTGCCGCAGCTGTTCTACGACACCGGCAGCGGCTTTTCGCCCCGGGAATGTCTGACTGCCACCGAGGATGTCTACAACGAACTGACCCACGAGGTCTCGGTCACCTTTGTCCTGCCGGAGGACGCACGCGCCATCCGTCTGGACCCCGGCGAGCTGGCCTGCTGCATCACCGACCTTGCCATCTCGGACGAGCGCATCAGCTTCCAGTCGGTCAACGGCCTTCTGCTGCAGGAGGACAGCCTGCTGTTTTTGGACGTAGACCCCAACCTTTCGCTGCACTGCACCACCGGCTTTGGTGCCGGCATGAAGTTTGCGGTGAACTATCACTACTACCCGCTGGGACGTTTTCTGCACGAGCAGCCCGGCAAGTCTCTGCTGCGGGCGCTGAACGACCTGAAGCTTGAGAACGCCGCTGCCGCGCAGGAGGCAGCGGAAGTATTGCAGACCAGCCGCGCCGAGTGTATGCGGCTGAACCAGCAGCTGCTGACCTTGCAGGGCATCCAGCACGAATATCAGGTTTCGCTGGAAACGATGCGCGCCAGCAGCAGCTGGCGGCTGACCGCCCCGCTGCGCAGACTGCTGAACCTAGTGCGCGGTCACTGAGCCCGCCCGATATTCTGCCCGGAGGAGTTGGATCATGTACACCAGTTACAGTACCCTGCAGCGCAAGCAATTGTCCAAGCAGGTCTATACCGATACCCAGAGCACCTATCTTCTGGTCTACGCGCCGGGGCGTCACAAGGCGCTGCAAGCGGCGCTGCAAAACCAGCTGCACCGCAAGTTCCGTCTGGTGACCCGGCTTGAGGACGAGCTGACCCCCGATGTAGCCGGGGTGCTGCTGGTAAGCGAGGATGTGGAGTGCACTCCCACCGCCCTGACCTATTTTGCCGCCGCCCTGCGGGAGGGCGCAGACCTTGCGGTCTGCGACGCCTCCTTTGGCTTTGACGGCTCCACCGCCCTGTACCTGAGCACCCGGCACCTGCCCGGCAGCAGCTGCGCACTGGTGTCCCGCGCATTGCTGGACAAGGTACGCGCCGCCGCCCGGGGCAAGGACAGCGTTACAGAGCTGCTGCGTCTGGCCCACGCCATGGCGCAGCACAGCTGCTGCATCCCGCAGGCGCTGCTGCACTTCCGCCGGGAGCTGTGCGCCGAGGATGTATTCTCTGCCAAGGGACGCCGTGCGCTGATCCTGAGCCACGAGTTGACCATGACCGGCGCGCCCATCGTGCTGGTAAGCGCCGTACCGGTGCTGCGCAGCCTTGGCTTTGAGGTAGTGGTGCTGGGCCCTGCGGACGAGGGGCCGCTGCAATTGTTTCTGGAGGCGGGTGCCGCCGTGGTCACCCGCCCGGACTGTGTTACCTCCAGCGCCCTGTGGGGGCTGGCTACCAGCGCGGACTTTGTGCTGGCCAATACGGTGGTGGAGGCCCCTGTGGTGCGCACCCTGAACGGCTCCTTTGTGCCGGTGCTGTGGTGGCTGCACGATGCCTTTGCGGGCTACCCCTTCATCGCCCACAAGATCCCCCGGGAACTGGGCAAAAACGTACACATCTGCGCCGTAGGCTCCCATGCCACCGCCGCCATGCACTCAGTGCGGCCGGATTTTGAAATCGAGCAGCTGATCTACGGTCTGCCGGACTACGCCGCCGAGCAGTTCCCCCGCTATGACATCAGCTTTGCCGGGGGACGCACCCTCTTTGTAACGGTCGGCTCGTTGGAGCACCGCAAAGGCCCGGACATCTTCTGCAATGCCATCCGGCTGCTGCCCTCTGCGGTGCGGGAGAAAGCGGCCTTCCTCTTTGTGGGCAAGGCTGCCGACAAGGGGATGTACAACGCCGTGGACAGCTTGGTGCGGGACTATCCCCAGACCGTTTTCTACCGCAAGCGGCTGGAGCGCCCGGAGGTAAAATCCCTGATGGAGCAGTGCAATTGTGTGGTGTGCGCCTCCCGGGATGACCCCATGCCCACCTTTGTCACCGAAGGACTGATCTTCGGCAAGCCCTCCATCGTATCGGAGCACACCGGCACCGCCGGGCTGGTGACCGAGGGCGTGGACGGCTTCCTCTACAAGGACGACGACCCGCAGCAGCTGGCCGACAAGCTGGCCTGGGCCATCGAGCACCCGGAGGCGCTGGCCGCCATGCACGGCAGTTGCCGCCGCCTGTACGAGCAGCAATTCTCCAACGAATCCTATGTAGCCACCCTGACAAGGCTGGTAAAAGAGCTGACGGACGGAAACGAATGATCGAAAAGCACTGCCGGGCAGCCGCACGCTGCCCGGCAGTGCTTTTTCACGGGAGAGGTTTCCCCATTTTATCAAATCCCCCAAATTGCAAAACAAAGTTCCGCTTCCGTTCACAAAGGGCGGCGGGAGATGTGCTATACTGATTCCAGAATTTCCGGTTGTGAAAGGAGTTTTGTTTCCATGAGCCAAGCCGCCGCGCAACAGCCCTCCCGCAAAAAGACCGTGATCTCTCTGCTGGTGCTGCTGGCACTTACCTGCATCATCGTGTTCACTTTTAAGGATCACTGGGCCGAGATCACCACGGCGCTGGCGCAGCTGTCGGCATGGCAGGTGCTGGTGGTGCTGGCCATCGGCCTCAGCTACCCGCTGCTGGAGGGGTGCGTGGCGTGGGTCATCGTGCGCAGCCGTCTGCCGCAGTTCAAGCTGTGGCAAGGGTTAGATGTGGGCTGGTGCGGCACCTTTGGCAACGTGGTCACGCTGGGTGCCGGTGCGGTGCCGGTGCAGCTGTACTACCTGCACCGGGCCGGGCTGCCGCTGGGCCCCGGCGCAGGGCTGATGACGCTGGAATACGTTTTCCACAAGAGCACGGTGCTTTTATACGCCACCGTGATGCTGCTGTTGCAGCGCCGCTGGCTTGCCGCAAACACCACCGGTGTCATGCGGTATCTGCCCATGGCATACTCTGTGGTAGCGGTGATCATTGTGGCGCTGGTGCTGCTGTGCGTCTCGCCGCTGGTGCAGAGCCTCGCCCGCTGGCTGCTGGGCTTTCTGCCCAAGACCGAAAAGTGGCAGCAGCGCCGCGCCGACTGGCTGGAACAGCTGGAGGTGCTGGGCACCGAGAGCCGCCGCCTGCTGGCAGATAAGCCCCGCTGCCTGAAAATTTTTGCCCTGCAGGCGCTCAAGCTGTTCGGGCTGTTCTGCCTGCCCTACCTGTGCATCCGGTTCATGGGGCTTTCGCCGCTGGGCTTTTGGCAGGTGCAGCTGCTCACCAGCCTGATGCTCTTCGTTTCCAACGCCCTGCCCAATGTAGCCGGGATGGGCTCGATTGAAACGGCCTTTCTGCTGGTGTTCGGCAGCTTTCTGGAGCAGGGCGAAGTGATGAGCGTGCTGATGCTCTACCGCATCGCCAGCTATTATGTGGTATTTGCCGCCAGCGCCACGGGCTTTTTCATCGCCCAGCGGCATCTGGCTCAAATGGAGCCGCCAAAGGAGGGGTGAGCAGATGAAAAGCTTCCACATTCCCCGCACCGCTTTATTTTTTATCCTGTTTGCACTGGCAGCTTTTGCGGTGCTATACCATCCCATCGACCTGAAAGCACTGGTACGCGCCAGCTCGCAGGGCACGCTCCGCACCGAGGAAGTGGCGCATTTTGGCAGCACAAACGACATGGACTACCACCTCCTCTCCATGGACAGCGAAGAGTTCCAACAAACGGCAGAATTGCTTTCCACCGTCTCCTGCCGCAAAAAGCTGAACCAGAACTATTCTGCCTACACCCACACCACCTTCCCGGTGCAGTCGGTCACCGTCAGCTTTTATGACGATGCCGAAAACCAGAAGTTTCTGCTGACGGTGTATTCTGACGGTGTGTGCATCCTGAACAGCGCCTTTGTCAGCGTAAAATACCCCGGCGGCGGCGCAGCGCAGCTGTACCAGCAGCTGGCAGAGCTGGGTTATTAAGATAAGACCCCGGAGCGGTGAAATATCGCTCCGGGGTCATTTTTCACATTCTGCTTGTAATTTGTGGAAAATCTGCTGTTTTTCCTTTTCGGTTCTGTTTTTCCAGAACCGGTACATCTGCACATCTGTCCATTCCGCACGTCCTACAATATAATCCACGCTCACATCGTAGTAATCCGCAAGCGTGACCAAGTGCCGGGTCGGAATCTCCTGCACACCCAATTCGTACTTTGCATACTGCTGCTGGGTGGTATTCAGCAATACTCCCACCGCCTTTTGGGTCAGGTCGGCATCCTCCCGCAGGTCACGCAGCCGCTTGTAGGTTTCCATTCTCCCATCCCCCTTCAGGGGAACTATACATGACATCCGATAAGGTGTATTGACTTTACGCCCTATCAGGTGTATTATTGAGCCAGCAATGCTACATCATTCACATTAAAAGGAGGAATCATTACATGAAAACTCTCAGAAAATTTTCCCTCGCACTGCTTTCCATGATTCTGCTCTTCACCTTAACTTCCTGCGACGGAAGCGGAACCGGAACCGGAGTTTCAGACACCGCCAAAGTAGAAAAGAGCGTTCTGTCCGTGATGAATGCAGCTTTGGGCACAGATTTTACCAACGATGAAAGCCTGCGGAGCAAAGCGGATTATATTTGGGATAAGGTCGATAAAAACGGGCGGATTTTCTGGACACAATCTGTATATATGCCTGAAAGCGAAAACGGAAAACTGTTCTGGGTAGAACCCATCTATGATTCAAATACTTTTGGTGAGGATTCAAAATTCCAACTGACAGCATTTACCGAAGAAGAGCTGAAAAAGTACGAAAACCCGTCCAAGGAACTGCTTGCACAGGTCAAGCAGAAAGTTGGAACCGTTGCTTATAATACTGAAATCACATCGCTTTGTGTGACGGCAAGAAACATTGGTGGAAAAGTTTACGTTGTTTATGTAAAAGAATCAAGAAGCAAGTAAAGCAACCGGGTTGTCGCCATCTCAAATCCAGCATAGTCTATAAAAACAAAAATCGGGGCACTCAGGTGGTCAAGCTGAGTGTCCCGTTTTTGTTTTCTTTGCGTCGGCTGTGGTACCAAACACAGCCGGTGCCGCGCCGGAAGCAGCAGAGCAAACCGTGCTGCCGCTTCCCGTAGAAAAGAGAAAGGAATGGAGGAATGGAGCGGAGCGCTTGCAGACGCTCCTTTTTTCTGGTGCAACGTGGTTAGAATTAGCTAACCACCGCTGCGAGAACAGGATACCACAGTCAGTTAGTCTTGTCAACCCTTAATTTGCAAATTTTTTCGCAAAGTTGCCGTGCCGCCGGGGTTTCTGCCGTTTTTCTACATTCTGCCCAAAGAATAGCCTTTCCGCTGGAAGAAAACCCACTTGTTTTCTATTGCTTTTTAAAACGGTTCTTGCTATTATAGTAACGCAAGATTTTGTGGGCAGGTTTTTATTTTTGTCTACACCTTGTAGTAAGGGCTGCCGCAGACGGCAGCGCAAGACCGTTTCGCCCCCAGAAAACCGCCCAGACAGAGCGGTTTTTCAAAGGCTCATTAGTTAGAAAACGCTAACTGCGTAATGGAGCAAGGAGGTTCCAATGATCCAGTTTGAACAGTGGGAAGGCTTTGAAGGCCGCATCTGGAAAGAAGAAGTCAATGTGCGCGACTTCATCCAGAAGAACTACACCCCGTATGACGGCGACGAAAGCTTTCTGGCAGGCCCCACCGAGGCTACCGATAAGCTTTGGGGTGCTTTGCAGCAGCTGCAGAAGGCCGAGCGCGCCAAGGGCGGCGTGCTGGATATGGAGACCGAGGTGGTCAGCAGCCTGACCTCCTACGGCCCCGGCTATATTGACGAAAGCCTGAAGGATCTGGAGCAGATCGTGGGCCTGCAGACCGACAAGCCCCTCAAGCGCGCCTTCATGCCCTACGGCGGCATCAAGATGGCCGAGCAGGCCTGCACCACCTACGGCTACCAGCCCAGCGAGGAGCTGCACAAGATCTTTACCGACTACACCCGCACCCACAATCAGGCCGTGTTCGACGCCTACACCCCCGAGATGAAGGCCGCCCGCCACACCCACATCATCACCGGCCTGCCCGACACCTACGGCCGCGGCCGCATCGTCGGCGACTACCGCCGCGTGGCCCTGTACGGCATCGACGCGCTGATCCGCTTCAAGCAGGAAGATCTCGCCAACTGCGGCGACGGCACCATGACCGATGACGTCATCCGCCTGCGCGAGGAGATCGCCCGCCAGATCAGCGCCCTGAAGGGCATGAAGAAGATGGCCGAGGCCTACGGCTACGACATCTCCCAGCCCGCCAAGGACGCCAAGGAGGCCTGCCAGTGGCTGTACTTCGGCTATCTGGCCGCCATCAAGACCCAGAACGGCGCCGCCATGAGCGTGGGCCGCATCTCCACCTTCCTGGACATTTATATCCAGCGCGATCTGGACAAGGGCATCCTGACCGAAAGTCAGGCACAGGAGCTCATCGACCACATGGTCATGAAGTTCCGCATGGTCAAGTTTGCCCGCATCCCCAGCTACAACCAGCTGTTCTCCGGCGACCCCGTGTGGGCAACGCTGGAGGTGGGCGGCATCGGCATGGACGGCCGCAGCATGGTCACCAAGAACTGCTACCGCTTCCTGCACACGCTGGAGAACATGGGCCCCGCACCGGAGCCCAACCTGACCGTGCTGTACTCCTCTGCCCTGCCGGAGGCCTTTAAGAAGTACGCCGCCAAGGTTTCCGTCAACACCAGCAGTGTCCAGTACGAGAACGACGATGTGATGAAGCCCGTCTGGGGCGACGATTACTCCATCTGCTGCTGCGTGTCTGCCACCCAGACCGGCAAGGAGATGCAGTTCTTCGGTGCCCGCGCCAACCTGGCCAAGTGCCTGCTGTACGCCATCAACGGCGGCGTGGACGAGAAGAGCCACGAGCAGTGCGGCCCCAACTATGCCCCCATCACCAGCGAGTACCTGACCTATGACGAGGTGCTGCCCAAGTATGTGCAGATGCTGGACTGGCTGGCCGGGCTGTACGTCAACGTGCTGAACCTCATCCAGTATATGCACGACAAGTACTACTACGAGGAAGCCGAGATGGCCCTCATCGACACCGATGTGCGCCGCACCTTTGCCACCGGCATTGCAGGCTTCTCCCACGTCATCGACTCCCTGAGCGCCATCAAGTACGCCAAGGTGAAGGTGGTGCGTGACGAGAGCGGCCTTGCCACCGGCTTTGAGACCGAGGGCGACTTCCCCAAGTACGGCAACGATGATGACCGCGCCGACGAGATCGGCGTGTGGCTGCTCAAGACCTTCCTTGAGATGATCAAGAAGCGCCACACCTACCGCAACTCCGAGGCTACCACCTCCATCCTGACCATCACCTCCAACGTGGTCTACGGCAAGTACACCGGCGCTCTGCCCGA
>ERZ1031557.120-NODE-120-length-14570-cov-4.775887_pt1 | contig 14570 bp, 19 predicted proteins | sample MGYA00518175_ERZ1031557 | MGnify/ENA primary metagenome ERZ1031557 (study PRJEB33719, sample SAMN04261169) | wastewater metagenome | biome: rural village; feature: human; material: feces | host: Homo sapiens | place: El Salvador | collected 2014-01-14 ... | reverse complement strand
TAAGATGCGCAAATGGCTGATATAGAAGGAGAAGTGAAATGTTAAAACCTGATGAGATAAAAGTGATTATTGAAAGTGATAAAACATCCGAGCAAAAGTGTTTTGCAAGAATAGGAGAACGATACTATGACGGCGATCATGATATATTGCGGTACAGGATGTTTTACTACAATTCAGATGGCGAGCTCGTCGAAGATAGGACCAGAAGCAATGTCAAAATACCGCATCCGTTCTTCACAGAGCTTGTTGATCAATGCACACAATATGTTCTCTCTGGGGAGCGTATAGTCGTGGCCAATGATACAGCACTGCAGGAGTATATGGATGAGTATTTCAACAACAACGAAAGCTTCATGACGGATTTGGCAACATGCATAGATGATATGCAGATTAAAGGATTTGCATATATGTATGCTTACAAAAGCAAGAAAGATAGAACAGCATTTGCGGCAGCGGATCCGATTGATGTAATAGAAGTGCGGGATAAGGATACGGATGACGGATGCGCCTATACAATATATCACTATATTGACCGTATAGACAAAGGCAGGAAGATAGTAAAGCGGATACAGGTATGGGATGACAAGCAGACATGGTACTATGTCCAAGTGGACGAAGGCGAAATTCTGTTGGATGAGAATGAACCGATAAATCCAAAGCCGCATGTACTCTATACCAAGGATGGGGATAAAACGAAGTCAACATATTTTGAAAACTTCGGATATATACCATTTATCATTGTGGAAAACAACAAGAAAAGGTTTTCATCACTCCGGCCTGTCAAGGCAATAATAGATGACTATGACCTTATGGCATCCAGTCTTTCAAATAACCTGATAGATTTCGATTCTCCGTTATATGCAATCAAAGGATTTCAAGGTGATAATCTGACGGAACTGCAAACCAATCTTAAGACCAAGAAGATGGTTGGACTTGATGAAAATGGAGAAATAGACGTCAAGACAGTAGATGTTCCTTATCAGGCCAGACAGGCAAAATTGGAACTTGACGAGAAGAATATATACCGGTTTGGAATGGGATTGAATACAGCCGGATTAAAAGACACATCAGCGACAACAAATATAGCCATCAAGGCAATGTACTCACTGCTTGACTTGAAAGCCAAGAAGGTTGAAAAGAATCTTAAAAAGCTGCTTCGTAAACTTGTGGAAATAGTCGTTGATGAAATCAATAAAATGAATGGCAAGGCATTTCAGCCGGAAGATGTTCATTTTGAATTCACGCACGAAGTCATGAGTAACGCACAGGAAAATGCACAGATTGAATTGACGGAGGCACAGCGGCAGCAGTTAGTTATAAATACAATCATGTCTTTGGCAAATATGTTAGATGACGAGACAATTATCCAATTAATCTGTGATGAACTGGATATTGATTATGAAAAAATCAAGGACAAGTTGCAAAGGGATGAAGAAAAGGATACGGCAGATGCCAAGCAGCTGTTAGATGGAGTTGTGACGAATGAATAAGCGTCAGAAGAAAGTATTGCAAGCACAATTGAATAACGAGGAAGAGGTAATTGCACGGTTAAAAAGTACATATGAGCAGGCTCTTGGCGATTGCGAATCAAAGATACAGGAGTTGTCAATGCGTGCAGACCTTGAGCCGGAGAATATACAGTCAATCATATATCAGAAGCAATACCAGGAAGCAATCAAAGCGCAGTTGGAAGGTGCTCTGGCAAACCTGCAATCAAATTCATATGCAACTGTATCTGATTATCTTACACGGAGCTATCAAGAAGGATATCTAGGAGCAATGTATGATATGCAGGGTCAGGGAATCCCGCTTGTGATGCCGATAGACCAAGAAGCTGTGACAAGAGCAGTAATGCTTGACTCTAAGCTTTCTACGTCATTGTATAACAGAATGGGCGAAGATGTGAAGATACTTAAGAAAGCTGTGCAACAGGAAGTATCAAGAGGCATTGCACAGGGTATGACATGGAACTATATCGCATCAAATCTTGCACGGAATATGAAGCATACACCGTTTCAGAAGGCTTATAGCAACTCAATAAGGATTGCTAGGACAGAAGGACACCGTATTCAGAATAAGGCGGCATTGGATGCACAGAAAAGGGCGAAGGACCGTGGAGCAAATGTTGTGAAGCTGTGGGATGCAGTCTTGGATGGCAAAACAAGACCTGAACACAGAGAATTAGATGGACAGATACGAGAAGTAGGTGAGATGTTTGAAGCTGCAGGATATAAGGTAGAAGCTCCCAGCATGTTTGGTGTTGCATCACAAGATTGTAATTGCCGTTGCCAATTGTACCAGAAAGCGAAATGGTTGCTTGATTGTGGTATTGATAAAATGGATAATTTCACAAAAGAAATAGTCAGTTTTGAATCCCCGGAAGAGTATGAGGAGTGGAAGAAAGCATACTGGTCCGACGAGAATATCGCATATATGAATTATGTTACGGACATGGAGAAGAAATACGGCAAAAATTTTGAAACAGTGCTTAATTCCATGACGGACAAGGAATATGAGAAGTATAAGCGGCTACTGGATGATAATCCGATGTATAAGTCGAAAAATCCCCTTGTAAAAGTCGGTAAAAATGCTAAAATAAAAAATATAGAATTGCCGCCGGAAGCAGATAATATCAAAGGGATTTCTGGCCATACAAAAAAGGCAATTTGTGATAGTTTTGATAAGATAAAAGAAAACTATAATGTTCGTATAAATACTATTACTGTTATGGATCTCGGCAGGCAGAACGAAAAAGTACCATTTCAATTTGTGCCTGAAAATGTGGGTGGCTATTTGAGATATAAACTTGTTTTGAACGCCGGATATGATTTTAATGGAAGCCTTGAAAACTTCACAGCTCGTATCATGAGAAACTATAACAATGGTGTTTTAGCATCCAAGAATGTGGAAGATTTATTAGCCCACGAAATGGCACATATTCTGACATTTCAAGATTGCGATACGTTTGGAATGTTTCTTCGATTAGAAGAAGAGGTTAGGGAAAGCTTCATAAGAGGTGTATCAGCATATGCGGACAGTACATATGATGGAGCAGAGACAATAGCGGAAGCGTTTGTAAGGTATCGAAGGGGCGAACATTTGTCAGAAGATGTGATGGTGTTATTGCAAAAATATGTATTAAAGAAGGAATAATAATGGTTGTTTTTTCTCAATGTATGGATTGTAAAAATTATATAGGAAAAAAGGGGGATGTTTTCTGTTGCAAGGCATTTCCGGAAGGCATACCAGATAATATATTTTGGAATAAAAAATATCATATTGAGCATATAGATGGCGATAATGGATATCAATTTGAAAATATGGACGAAAGCACTCCGCAGTAGCAGGGTGCTTTTTTAATGCCCGAAAGAAGGTGAATGAGAGTGGCAACAATAAGCGGTAACGTGTGCAATACTTATGTGCATATAGATTTAATTGTAAATGAAACAGGAACGTCCGTTGAAAATAATACATCCACAGTATCTTGGAAACTGGTAGGCTATTTGGGAAGCGGTGCTTCTTCTTCTCATTGGTACTCTAACAGTTATCATACAATTTCTGTTGTGATTAATGGCTCAACAGTATATTCATTACCGAATACTAGACAGAAAGCAATCTCAATTGGTACTAACACAAGTGCATCATCCCCAGTGACGATTGCATCAGGAACAACAACAGTGCCACATAATGCAGACGGAAGTAAGACATGTGCATGTTCATTTTCTGTTGTTTACAGATACAACAGTGCCTTCACTTGGAAAGGTTCAGGCAATGTTGGCCTGACAACAATTGCAAGGGCATCACAGCCTTCCTGCATTACCTATCCGAATACAACGCAGAATGTCGGGGCATTGGGTAGTACAATCACTATCCACATGAACTCCAATTCCTCAAATTTCAGACATACTGTGAGATATGCTTGGGGAAATAAGAGCGGAACTATAGCGACTAACGTTCAATATAACTGTCAATGGAAAATACCGCTTAATTTTGCAAATAATATTCCTAGTGCAACATCAGGCTGGGGAACAATTTATGTTGACACCTACAACGGAAGTAAGTTGATTGGTACCAAGTCGGTCACATTCACAGCAACGGTGCCGTCAAGTATGGTTCCTTCGATTAGTTCTATAACCTGTACCGACCCGAAAGGGTACCGGTCAAAATATGGTGGGTATGTCCAGAATAAGTCAACGCTGAAGGTTGTTGTTAGTGCGTCCGGTTCGTACTCTTCAACGATTAAATCATATAAAATTGTTGCAAACGGTGTAACCTATACGGCAAATTCGTCCACCACCGGAGTTCTAATCACAAGTGGTACAAATACTATCACCGTGACAGTAACGGACAGCAGAGGGCGAACAGCAAGCAAGACAGCCACTATTTCAGTGCTTGCATACACTTCCCCAACAATCAGCTATCTGACAGCAGGAAGATGCAATTCAGAAGGCACAGCAGATGCAGACGGAGCTTATATAAGTGCTTCGTTTAAAACGGTTGTAACGGCCCTAAACAATAAGAATCACGCAACAGCAAAGCTTGAATATAAGAAAAACACCGAAACATCATGGACAACAGCAGGCACATACACAGCATACAGCCAAACACCAACAAAGATATTTGCTGCCAATATAGATTCATCCTACAACATCAGGGTTACAGTAAATGATGATTTTTCATCAGCGACTTATGAAAAGTCTGTCGGAACTGTTTTCACATTGATGGATTTTAGAAATACCGGAAAGGGTATTGCACTTGGCAAGGTATCAGAAGAAGACCTGCTTGATGTGAATATGGACACAAGGTTCAGAAAGGCTGTTAGAAGCGAGGATGATGTTATTGCAGGGTTGGGAACAAGTAATCAAACATCATTGTTTGACAAAGCAAACAAAAAGTGGAGATTAATAGGAAACGCAATGCAAGATAACAAGATACATATTCCGCAATCAGTATACGATATTGCTTATGAATATTATATTGTTGTTAAAACATCCCACGGAGCAACTTTTCCTTTTTACGTTTCTTATAGTGATGTCAAAAAAGATTTGATAAGTGGATATTACTTATCAGCTAGTTATTGCGCAACAGCAAGACTAATGGCAACATCACGAACGGATAAAGATGGATTTGATATATCGCTTAATATGGCATGGACTAAAGAGCTGTATAACGGACAGGCATCCACTTTTGAAATATATATATATTATAGATAAATAAAAAAAGAAAGGCGAAAGTATGAAAGCTATAATTAACGAAAAATTATACGATACAACGGCTTCTTCTGTAATATTCGCAGACGGAACAGAAGCACTTTTTAAGACAAAAAATGGGGCGTACTTCAAGACCTCGGTTGACGGAATCACGCCGCTTTCAGACGAGGAAGCTAAAAAGTGGCTTGGCGTGGTTGACGCAGACGCATACATTAAAGAGTTCGGAACTGTAGAATCCGCTTAATAATTGTCAAAAGAGCATCCGACAAGGGTGCTTTTTTTATATAAAAAATTATGAAAGGAGAAAGGGTGATGGCCGGAATAATTGCTGCATTAATCACAAGCGGACTGGGTTTGATTGGCATTATTGTCACAAACATAATGAGCAATCGAAAAGTTGAACACACACTTGAAACGTCGCAGGCAGTCACAGATTGCAAAATCACTGAACTGACAAGGGAAGTCAGAGAGCACAATAACTTCGCAAGGCGAGTTCCTGTCATGGAAACAAAGCTTGAAGGAATTATTAACAGAGTAGAAAAATTAGAAAGAAGGTAAGCAACATGGAAAACATAATAGGAAACATCACAATGGTTTTAACAGTGATAGGTGTTATTGCATTTATCACAAGCGTAATCACGCAGGTGACAAAGGAATGGAAGGTCTTTAATAAGATTCCAACAGCAATTCAGGTATATATAACAGCACTTATTATCACAGTAATAAGCATAGTTGTGTATCTGCAGGTAAAAGGCTTCAAAATAGTGTGGTACTACATTGTAGGAGCGATTATATTGAGCTTCTTTATATCATTTGTCACATCAAACGGTTGGGAACAGTTAAAGACATTATGGGACAGATTAAAATATAAAAAAAGAGGTGATGAATAATGCCAAAATATACGGCAAGATTAACAGCCCCGGCAAAGACAGACCGCCATTATTACAGTAATGACAACGCTTTTTTCAGAAGCGGTTTTGGTATGCCTAATTGCACCGCATACGCACACGGCAGATTTGCCGAAATAACAGGCAAATTCCCGAAAATGTACGGCAATGCGGAAGATTGGTGGGTTGAAGCAAAAAAGGCAGGATATGAGACAGGACAGGTTCCTAAATTGGGTGCTATTTGCGTATGGAAAGCAGGCCAGACACATAATAGTGTAGACGGAGCGGGTCACGTTGCTATTGTCGAACAAATAAAAGCCAACGGAGACATTGTGACAAGTAACAGTGCATGGAAAGGCTTAGAGTTCTACACGCAGGAAATTACAAAAGCATCAGGATATATGTATGCAAGCAATAGACCGTTCCTTGGCTTTATTTACTGTGGAATTGAGTTTGAAATGGACACATCAAGCACCACAGGAAGCGTTGTGGCAGGTAGGGCGGTCATTTTGAAGAATACATCATGTTATTCATCAGAAGGTTCCAAAACTGCCTATGGTGTCAAGTCAGGCACATTCTATCTGTGGGATAATGTGGTTAGGTCAGGAAGAATCAGAATCACCAATTCATCTTCAAGGGTAGGTGTGGCAGGACAGGTCACATGTTGGATTGCGATTGCTGATGTCGGATTGAGTACAGGTACAGCACCAACACAGCAGATAGCACCGGCAATCAAGGCAGGTACAACATACACATTGAAGGATGTTCCGGTGTATTCATCTGAATCGGGTGCTTCAATCGGAAATCGGTCAGGAATCTATCGCACATGGGATTCTGTTGTAAAAAACGGCAGAATCAGAATGACGAACAGTGCTTCAAGAGTTGGTGTTCCTGGGCAGGTCAGCTTTTGGGTTGACGTAAAAAAACTTAAATAAGTTATTTTAGGATATTCAGAAATGGATGTCCTTTTATATTGTCCAAAACGGCTTATGACATAAAAACTGTGACGAACAACTAATAACTCCGGCAAGAGTGATAACTGCCAGTGTGGCTACGATTAAAGCCAAGAAAGGATAGAACAATGGAATTAAAGGAACTGTTAGGAGAAGAACTGTATAAGCAGGTACAGACAAAGATTGACGAGAAGAACAGCACAGAGGCAGATAAGCTTAAGCATGTAAGATATGCAGATCTGTCTGAGGGCAAATATGTCAGTAAAGAGAAGTATGATTCAGAACTTGAGAAGCTTAATGGACTGATTACCGGCAAAGACACGGAAATCGGAAATGCAACAAAGCTCATTGAAGAGCTTAAGAAGGCTTCCAAGGGAGATGAAGGCATGCAGCAGAAGATTTCAACGTATGAAACGGAGAACGCAAGGCTCCAGAGAGAACTTGAAGAGACAAAAATCAATGCAGCCATTAAGGTGGCTCTGCTTGAAGCTCATGCAGTCGATTCTGATTACATGACATATAAGATTAAGACTGGTCTCAAAGAGAAGAACGAAGAGCTGAAGCTTGATGATGATGGCAACATCAAAGGTTGGGATAACATGCTCACGTCACTCAAGGCACAGTTCCCGACACAGTTCACAGCTTCATCCGGCTCAGATGATGGTCAGAGGCACATCATTGAGAACAGGCTGCCAGGCGGCAATCCTGGCAATAACAATGCCGAGCCTAAAAATTTAGCAGAGGCATTAAAACAGAAATATGATGGTAACAACCAGTAATAATTGAAAGGTAAGGTGAACAATATGTCAGCACAGACATTAGAGGAAATTAAGAAAGGTATGAGTGACAAGGTATTCTCACAGATTGTGGATATCTTCCTCAGACAGTCAACAGTACTTCAGATGCTTACATTTGATGACTGCGTATCAGCATCAGGCGGTGGCTCAACAATGAAGTACAAGTATCTCAGAAAGGTACTTCCTGCAACAGCAGAGTTCAGAAAGATAGGCGGTTCTTATACTGCATCAACAGCTACCAAGCAGGAGTGCGAGGCTAATCTTGCAATCATGGGTGGAGCTGTTCAGATGGACAGGGTGCTCAACAGAATAGCCGGTAACTTCGACAACATGGCATATCAGATAGAAGAGCATATCAAAGCGGTCGTGAACCTCTTCCATTACACAATGATTAATGGAGATGCAACCACAACAGCTTCAGGAGATCATCCGGAGTTCCAGGGGCTTGATTCTATGCTTGCTGGAACAACGACAGAGTATGGTACAGACAAGGCCATTGATTTGTCAACTATTACGGCAATCAAGTCCAATGCAGATGAGTTCTACGAGGCACTGAGTCTTCTTGTCAAGACAACAGCTGCAGATGCAGTACTCACTAATACAGAGATGATCACTAAAATTCAGACTGTTGCCCGTATTCTTGGATACAAGACAGAGAGCGAGGAAGCATTTGGAAGACGTATAACTACAATTGACGGAGTAAAGCTTGTCGATATGCAGGATTATTACACTGTAAGCGGAAGTGCAGCAACTGCCGGTCATGTAGTTAAGAAAGGACTTTCAAGGACTATTGCAAGCGCAAGCTCCGCAACAACAGGACTTACAGATATTTATGCTGTTAAATTCGACGTCAATGACGGATTCCACGGAATCAGCCTGAATGGTGGTTCTGTAATCGATCAGTATCTTCCAAACTTCAATGAACCGGGTACGGTTAAGGACGCTGAAGTTGAGATGATCGCAGCTACAGTACTTAAGAATACACAGCACGCTGGTGTTCTCAGAAACATCAAGATTGCGTAATGCGTAAGAAAGGATAAGGTGATGAATATGGCAGCGAAGGAAACGAAGGAAACGAAGGAAACGAAGACAATGGAGCAGGCGGATGTTGCTGTAGAATCTGCAGCAGTAAAGCCTAAGAGCTGGATTGTATCAGTTATTAATGGTTCTACATATTGCGGAATAGGTGCCGGTGGTGTACAGTTCGCAAATGGCAGAGCTGAAATCACATCTAAGCGTATGGCTGACTGGTTCAAGGAACATAAAGGATATAATGTCATTGAACAGTAGTAAGGCGGTGATCTTATTATGATTATGACTGTGAATCGACTGAAAGAGTTGATTGATACCGGTTCAGAGAAGGATAAGGTGCTTGAAGCTAAGCTTCAGGCACTGGAAATCCTGATAAGGAAATATACCAACAATAACTTTCAGAATCGAAGCAGAAGAATCAGGTGTGATGTATCATCCGAAGTCGGATTGATGTGTGCATCATCATTATTCAAGGTTGGGGACACTGTTCAGTTGTCAGAATCGGCTTATAATAGCGGTCTGTATATAATTGACAGTATAGACTTTGATAATGGCTGTATGGGTCTGAATGAGAGCTTAACGGCTGAATCAGATGTGCTTGTCACAAAAGTTGAATATCCTATGGATGTGCAGATGGGCGTTGTGAATATGCTTTCATGGGACCTGAGCAACAGGGATAAGGTCGGAATTCAGTCAGAAACGATCAGCAGACATTCTGTGACCTACTTTAACATGGATGGTGATAATTCCACTATTGGTTATCCGAAATCCCTTGTCGGCTTTCTGAAGCCTTATATGAAAGCGAGATTTTAATATTATGATTAGTGGCAATACAACAGCGGAAATCAGAGTGCGAAACACTGTAAAGAACGAAATAGGCGGAACGTCAAAGACGTGGACAGCGGTTCAGAATGTAAAAGGCTGGCTTGACCTGACAGGCGGGGACAGCAAATACACCACTTTTAATGCTAAGATTCAGGAAAGCACACATGTATTTCTATGTGATTATGTTCCTTTGGATGCAAGAATCAAGGCAGAGAACAGCAGGCTTGTTGTTAACGGTAAGATATATGATGTGCTTTTAATTGATGACCCAATGGAACTGCACAAGCAGCTTGAAATATATCTGAAATACACCGGAGGACAGTGATATGGCGGATAATGTTGAATTTAAAGATTACAGCATTGAAGTAAAAGGAAAAATCAATGATGCCCTTATTGCTGCATTATACGAGGCGGCAGGAGAAGTAGTATTACAGACAGCAAGAAATTCAAGGGTAGACACAGAACAGACTAAAGGTTCCTTTGAATATGTTGTTGACGAAGAAAAACTTGAATCCACAGTCGGAAGCCCTTTAGAGAATGCCATTTGGGAAGAGTTTGGAACAGGCATCCATGCTCTAAACGGTGATGGCAGAAAAACAGCCTGGCATTATAAGGATAAAAAAGGCAATTGGCATACCACAACTGGAAAGAAAGGCACAAGGGCATTTTTCAGAGCTTTTCAAAAGCTGAAGAATCCGATTATTAAGATGTTTGAAAGTAAGATGAAAGGGTTGAATTGATATGCAGAAGGAAACATTGAAATTCATTAGTGATGCATTGGCATCCGCAGGGATTCCGTATGAATACGAAGAATACAATTCATCAATCGAAGCTCTGAATCGTTACTGGGTGGGTGAATATTCTGAAACGGGACCATTGACAGAAGATGGACTTGAAGAAAGTACATTTATTCTGACAGGGTATGCAAAAGAAGATATGCTGATACTTGAAAACGATAAAAAGACAATTAAACAATTATTTCCAATTATAAGCGGAAACCGGGCAATCCTTGACAATGGTTCAGGGGTTGCCATTTTTTATACAAACAGTTTCCCTATACCAACGGGGGATGATTTCATTAAGAAATTACAAATTAATTTAACTATAAAAGAATGGATGGTGAACTAATATGGCAGTAGCAGGAAAACATGGTATTACAGCAGATACACCAAAAAACATATTATTTGGTGCCGGAACTATTCACAAGGGATTGAAGTACACTGCAGGTGCGAGCGGTGGAAAGGGTTCTTGGAACTTTAATGAATCTATCATTGGTGCAACCAATGGCGGTTCAAAACTTGCAATTATTCCTGAGTTTTATGATGTGACTGTGGATGGGGCAAATGTCCTTGTTAAGGGTCTTAAAAAGAAGATTGGTGAAACAGCATCAATGGACATCAACCTTGCTGAACTTACAAAGGACATTATCAAGGCAGCCGCAATCGGTGCTGATGGAACTTCAGAAGATTCAACGTTTGATCTTATTGAGTCAAAGACAGACATTTCAGAAGGTGACTACTGGGAAAACATTGCCTTTGTCGGTGAAACAATGGATGAAAGAAAGGTCATTGCGATTCTTGAAAATGCTATCTGTACATCAGGCTTTAACAGTGAAGGAAAAGCCAAAGAAGGTTCAGTGGGTGCGTACACATTTGCTTGCCACGCTGATATAACATCAGACCTTACAAAACTTCCTTGGAAAATTTACTACCCAAAGGAATCAGCATAGAGGTGAACTAATATGAAGGTCAATGTAATTAAAGAATTTGTTGACCGCCACACAGGGGAACTGCACACAGTTGGCAGTTCCTTTGAATGTGGGGAAAACAGGTTTAGAGAAATAGAAGAATCAGGCCAATATGTTGAGCCTGTGGTTATTATTGATAAAGAAGAAGCCGAACACAAAGCGGTTAAAAGGAAAGGAATATAAGAATGAGCGAAACATCAGTTGAAATAATCGAAGAAATCAAAGAAGCAAAAGAGGATGCAATCATTGAAAATCCATATCCACTTAGGAAGTTATCAAGTAAAGATGTATTTATCTTTTCAACTATTCTGAAACAGATTGGATATGCAGAACTGAAGGAGTGCTTCCATTCAGCGGAAGTCAAGAAACTTATCGCAAAGATGCCGGGTGCCGCAAAGATGCCGGGTGCAATTGATGAAATCGGGCTTTCAATCGTGCTTGATATATCAACAGTGGTGATTTCCAACCTTGCAAGTGCAGAAGAAAGCATCTATCAGCTTTTATCGAATTTATCAGGCAAAACAAAGACAGAAATCGCAAATCTTGATGCCGAAGTATTCATGGCAATGATTGTGGATGTATTCAAGCAGGATGGATTCAGAAATTTTTTCAAGGTTGTTTCAAAATTGTTCAAATAGGTGACATCATGTTCATGGATTTGCTGTTTAAAAGATATTCAAATCCATATGAACTGATGGACCAGATGATTTTATGTGGAAGATTTCTTGATTTTATTTGCGAATTTGTTGAGATAACAAATGATGATTTGTTATGGGAATACTATCTGCATTATCCATTTCTTGAAGTGTCTTATGATGAGTTTAAACGGAGACTTGGATTTGGGAATGATGAACCACAGCCAAAATCCAATCTTGAAGCAACAGTAATACAATCAATGAACATCCTGGACAACTTTGTCCCGGATGGCTAAAAAGGCTGATATTTTCAGCCTTTTTTATTTTGAAAAGAAAAGGGGGTGAACCTTATGGAATTATTTAAGATATTAGGAACTATTGCAATAAGTGGGGCTGAAAAAGCGGAAAAAGATACAGAAAAAGTGTCTGATGCATCACAGAAGTCTGCAAAGAAAATCGGCGAATCATTCAAAACGGTTGAAAATACCTATGAAGCAATAGGGAAAACGATTGTTAAAATGGCAAAAGTAGGTGTGGCTGCGATTGGAACAGTATCAACGGTGGTGGGGGCTTTGACTAAGTCAGCAGTTGAAAATTACGCTGAATACGAACAGCTTGTCGGCGGTGTTGAAACACTTTTCAAAGATAGTGCAGACAGGGTTGTTGAATACGCTAACAATGCGTATAAGACTGCCGGGCTATCTGCTAATGAGTATATGGATACCGTGACAAGCTTTTCTGCGTCACTGTTACAGTCATTAGACGGAGACACGGCAAAAGCTACCGAATCAGCCAATATAGCAATTACAGATATGGCGGATAATGCCAATAAAATGGGTACCGCTATGGAATCAATTCAGAATGCATATCAAGGTTTTGCAAAGCAGAACTATACCATGCTGGATAATTTGAAGTTAGGATATGGCGGAACAAAAGAAGAAATGATTCGATTGCTTGAGGATGCTGAAAAGATTTCAGGAATCAAATATGATATATCTTCTTTCAGTGATATTGTTGATGCTATTCATGTTGTACAAACCGAAATGGGAATAACAGGTACAACTTCAAAAGAAGCAGCAACCACTATTCAAGGTTCTATATCGTCAATGAAGGGTGCATGGACTAATTTCGTTACCGGAATGGCTGATGAATCACAGGATTTTGGCACTTTAGTTAATAATGTGATTGATTCTGTATTAACAGTTGCATCTAACCTTGTGCCGAGGATAATGGAAACGTTACCACGGCTTATAGACGGTCTTTCACAGTTAGTACAGAAAATAGTTCCTTACATCCCTCAGCTCCTGAAAACATTGGCTCCGTCAATTGTAGACGGGGCGAAAAGATTATTGAATGATGTCACTAATCAATTACCTGACTTATTAGAAACAATTCTTCCCGGATTTGGTGGAGAATTAGGAAAGAATATTGTTAAATTTATAAACACGTTTAAGTCGATATTCAGCAAAATCATTCCTATGCTGCAGAATTTTGGAAAGAAGATATTGCCTGTCATATCACAGGTCCTTGATAAAATTTTACCAGCTTTTGAGAAAATTATTGAAAACTTACTGCCACCATTGGAAGACATATTAGATACCATTATTCCAGTTCTTTTGAATTTAATAGATGTAATCTTGCCACCATTGGAAGAATTGCTTCCAATGATAATGGATGCTTTATCTATGATTTTAGAACCATTGGCGGAACTTGTAGAAGCAATATTGCCACCACTTCAAAGCCTGCTTGATATACTTCTCCCAATTCTTTCGGGCTTTTTGGACGTGTTACAGCCGATTCTTGACGTTGTAGTGTCTTTATTACAGCCGATTCTTGACCTTGTCGGAAGCGGGCTTAATGCACTTGCTGAAGCCTTTGGTTTTGCAAAAGAAAAGACAGATGCAGCGGTTCAGGCTGCAATGGATGAAGCAGATGCCATGCGTGATATGAGAGACGCAGCGAATGAAGCGAGAGATGCAATAGATCAGAAAGCAGAAAAAGAACTTGCTAATGTGTCAACAGTAGAAAGCCTGTGGCAGGAATTACAGAACTTAGCAGATGAACAGGGTAATGTTTCCGAAAAAGACAGAGCAAGGGCAGAGTTCATAACAGGGCAGCTGTCTGAAGCACTTGGAACCGAGATTCAGTGGACCGGCAATCAGATTCAGAACTACAAGAACCTGCAGGAAGAAATTGATAAAACAATTGAGAAAAAGAAATTGGAAATTCTTCTTGAAGCGTCCGAAGAAAAATATAAAACTGCTATTCAGAATAGGACAGAAGCAGAAAACAATTTGAATGAAGCATCACAAAGAAGGGCAGATGCCTTTGCAAAACTGACAGAACTTGAAGAAGCAGGTGTGGATAAAAGTTCAGAATCATGGAAAAATGCGCAGGCAACAGCAGCAGCAACGCAAGAAGCCTTCATTGAAGCACAAAACATTGTTGGAGAATTCTATTCAGATATTTCACAGTACGAAACTG
>ERZ1031557.113-NODE-113-length-15251-cov-6.472756_pt1 | contig 15251 bp, 16 predicted proteins | sample MGYA00518175_ERZ1031557 | MGnify/ENA primary metagenome ERZ1031557 (study PRJEB33719, sample SAMN04261169) | wastewater metagenome | biome: rural village; feature: human; material: feces | host: Homo sapiens | place: El Salvador | collected 2014-01-14 ... | reverse complement strand
TGGTCACGCAGGCTGTGGATACCACCGTGGCCTCCGGTGCGGTCATCCGCACCGATCCGGCCGCCGGTACGCAGGTAGCGGCAGGCTCCACGGTCATCCTCTATATCAGCCGTCCGCAGGTGTCTACCACTACCAAGGTACCCTCGCTTACCGGTATGAGCGTGGATGATGCCCGCACCCTGCTGGTGCAGAACCATCTGGGTCTTGGCAGCCAGAGCGAAGAATACAGCGATCAGCCCGCAGGCACGGTGCTCAGCCAGAGCCCGGCGGCAGGTACTACTGCAAAGCTGAACAGCCGCGTAAACGTTGTGGTCAGCGCAGGCGCTGCACCGGCACAGGAGCCGGAGCAGCCGGGCGACGGTGGCACTACCGGTGAAGGCACTACCGGTGAAGGCTCTACCGGCGGCGAGAGCACTGGCGGCAGCGGCGAGCCGGGCTCCAGCAGTTCCACCGGCGGCGGTATTCTGGACTGGTGGTCCTCGCTGCTGAACTGACGGAGGATGTGCATGAACGGTTATATCGTAAAAGGCATTGGCGGCTTTTACTATGTAAAAACGCCGGACGGCATCGTGGAGTGCAAGCCCCGCGGTATCTTCCGCAAGCAGAAGATCACCCCCGTGGCAGGGGATGAGGTGACGCTGGAGACCGAAAACGGCGCAGCGGTCATTGCGCAGATCGCGCCCCGCAAAAATGTTTTTGTGCGCCCGCCGGTTGCAAATCTGGATGTGCTGTTCCTTGTGGCAAGCACTACCCAGCCCACCCCCAGCACGCTGGTGCTGGATAAGCTTTCGGCCATTGCGGTGGATAAGGGCGTGCAGCCGGTGGTGGTGTGCACCAAAAGCGACCTTGCCGAGGCGGATTTTCTGGCAAACGCCTACGCAAAGTCCACCCTGCCGTTTATCCGCATCGACTACGAAAGCGGTGCAGGGCTGGACGAAGTAAAGCAGTGGATCAACGGCAGGCTGTGCGCCTTTTGCGGCAACTCCGGTGTGGGCAAATCCACATTGCTGAACGCGCTGCTGCCGGACGCTGCCCGCGAGACCAGCGCCATCAGTCAGAAGTTGGGACGCGGCCGCCACACCACCCGCGAGGTGACCATCTTTGAAGCCTACGGCGGACGCATCGCCGACACCCCGGGTTTTGCCAGCTTAGAGGCCAACCGTGCCGGGTTCATCCCCAAAGAGAATCTGGAACACGCTTTCCCGGAGTTCGGGCCTTATCTGGGGCAGTGCCAGTTTACCGGTTGCTCTCACCGCAGCGAAAAAGGCTGCGCTGTGCGGGCTGCGCTGGCAGAGGGCAAGCTTTCCCAGACCCGGTACGACAGCTACTGCGTCATGTACGACGAGGTAAAGGATGTCAAGGACTGGCAGCGCCCGAAAGTGTAATACGGAAGGAAGAATAAGATGTCCCGTTGTGTGATCCTTTCCGCCTGCCCGGTGCAGCCGGAACTCAAACGCCTGCTGCGCAGCGATGATTTTATCATTGCTTGCGATGCGGGCTACCGCAACTGCGAACGGCTGGGCTGCAAGCCGGATATCATTGTAGGCGATTTTGATTCCGCTCCCTGTCCGCAGCAGGACACGGACGATATCGTGGTACTGCCCCACGTCAAGGACGACACCGATACCGAGTATGCTGCAAAGCTTGCTGCGCAAAAGGGCTTTGACGAGGTACTTTTGCTGGGTGCACTGGGCGGCAAGCGGGTGGAGCACACCCTTGCAAACCTTTGCACTGGCCTTGGGCTGGAGCAGCGCGGCATCCGCGCCGCCTTGCAGGACGAGCGCTCCCGCATCACCTTTGTGCTGCCGGGCAAGAGTCGCCGCTATCCCAAGGAGGAGTTCTTCTACTTCTCAGCCTTCCCTATGGAGGGACGCGCCGAGGGCGTGTATGAAAAAGGCTCCTTCTATGAACTGGAGGATGCCGTGCTCACAGCAGGCTATCCGCTGGGCGTGAGCAACGAGTATGCCGAAGGCTCAGACTGCATCACCGTCAGCACCCGGCAGGGCGCGCTTGTGGTGGTGGAGACCATCGCAGATTAAACTCTTCCCGGAACATTTTTGCCCGTCAGACGCTATAATGGGGTAAACATGAGCGAAAGGCGGGGTGGAGATGCAGGTAGTGGTCATTCGCAGCCCGAAAGCGCTGTGCGGCATTCTGCGCAAGCTGTTCGGCATCCGCAAAGAGAACTGAATCCATAAAAGGCCGGTGTGTGGCAAAGCTGCTGCACACCGGCCTTTTACTGCCGGCATACCGCCGCCTGCTGCCGCATACACTCTTACGGAAACGGACAGGGAAAGGAGCGCACTGCACATGGAACTGAAGATATTCCGGGACACGCTGCCGCAGGGCGGGGCAGGCTGTACCGTAAAAGCAGAACTTCCGCTGGAGACCGAGATCCGCATCTCGGATGACCTGCCGCCGGTGGGTAAGCTGGTCAAGTGCTTTGTTCGCCCGGTTGTTCTGCAGCGGCAGTTGCAACCGGGCAGACTTACCTTAGAGGGCTATCTGCGCTGCACAGTGTTTTACCAGAGCGAAGCAGAAAAAAACCTGTGCCAGACCGAGCAAAAGCTGCCCTTCACCCGGCAGCTGGAGCTGCCGGAACTTGCCTTTACGGCATGGACAGCTGTGGTGGAAGGGCAGACGGAGTACCTCAACACCCGCGCGGCAGACCCGCGCCGCATCGAGGTGCGGGGCGCCTACGGGCTGGTGGTCACGGTACACACCCAGTGCAAGACCGAGGTCATTACTGCACTGGCGGATGGCGGCATCGAGCAGCAGCTGCGTACATTGCAGGGCGTGCGCAGTGTAGCCGTAATGGATAAGCTTGTGACCTTGGAGGGCGAGCTGGTCTTTGCAAAGCCCCCGGCGGCTGTACTGGATATTACCGGCAACGCCTGTGTGGGGGAAGTAAAGCTGCTTGCCGGTAAAGCTGTGGTCAAGGGGGAACTGCGGGTGCAGTGTGCGTGGCGGGCAGAAGGGGACACTGCCCTGCAAAGTCAGGCGGCGGCACTGCCCTTCCAACAGGTGATAGATTTAGAGGGCATCACCGAGGACTGCCGCTGCCTGTGCGTGGCAGAGCCGGTGGGGTTTACCCTGTCACAGGCAGAAAGCGCCGCCGCCCAGCTGACAGCGAATATCATACTGCATCTGCGGGCATGGCGCAGCTATCAGCTGCAGGTGGCAGTGGATGCTTTTTCCACCCGGTTTGAAACGGAACTTACACCGCAGCCGCTCGTCACAGAGCAGTTGCTCTGCACCCTGAACGATACCGCCACCGCCACAGGCTCCGGCCCGCTGCCGGATGCAGGGGCGCAGCTGCGGGCCTGTTTTGTGCACTACGGCCCCCAGCAGACCGTCCAAAAAGGGGAGGGCTGGGTGCTTACCGCCAAAGCAGTGGTAACAGCCCTTGCAGAGAATACCCTCGGCGAGTTGGAAAGCTACGAGAAAACCTTGGAGGTCTATATCCCTCTGCCTATTACGCCGCCGGAGGGAACGGCGCTTGTGCCGGAATGCTGGCTGAGCACCGAGAACGTACAATGCACCTGTGCGGGCGGTACGCTGGAAGCAACGATTACAGTCCGGGCGGAGGGCACGATTTTGGGCTGTACCACCAGCCCGGTCATTGGCAGCATCACCCTTGGAGACCCGCTGCCCGATACTGACTCCGAGATCGCCTTGCGCATCTACTACGCACAGGCGGGGGAGGAGGTGTTCGCGGTGGCTCGACGGTTTCATGTAGCCCCGGCGCAGATCCTTGCGGCAAACCAGCTGGAAGAGGAACTTTCCAGTCTGCCGCAGGCACAGCGGTTGCTGATCCCGGTTACCTGAGCGTAAGGCTGTAAATAATCGGAAAACGCGCTCCTTTCCCGGACGGTATGAGTTGCCGCGCCGGGAAGGAAGCGTTTTTTTGTTCGTACTGCGCAGAAAAGCAATGCAAAGAGTTACTAAAAAGATGAAAAGGGAATTGCATAAAATAGGACGTATTATCGCTACAATGTTCAGCAAGTATACGTCTAGTATCTTTCATGCGTTGATTTTTAATCAACGCATGAACTGTGCTGATATCGATTTCAATTCATGAGAACGTCGCAAGAATACGATTTGTATTTTACACTTTGCAGACTATCCATGGATGTGGTATACTGAAGTACAGTTTATAGAATCAGAATGTTTTCTGCCCGGGTCGACTTGTGCTCTATAAGTTACATTGAGCACAGCAGGCAGAAAATAAAATCATATCGCGGGAGAGTGGAACACTTGGAACTGGAACAGGCAAAAAAGCGTGTGGAAGAACTGCGCGCAGTTATTGAGAAAAACAACCGGCTTTACTACGATCAGGATGCACCGGAACTGGAAGATTTTGAATACGATGCCCTGACGCGGGAGTTGAAGGAACTGGAAGCACAGTTTCCTCAGCTTGTCACAGCAGCATCGCCCACCCAGAAGGTGGGCGGCACTGCCAGTAGCAAGCTGCCCAAGGTGACCCATGCCGTCAAGATGGAAAGTCTGTTGGATGCGTTTTCCTTCGACGAGTTGCGGGACTTTGACCGCCGCGTTCGCGAGGCCGGAGTAGAGCCGGAGTATGTCGTGGAGATCAAAATCGATGGTCTTTCCTGCAGCTTGGAGTATGAGAATGGGCAGCTTGTCCGTGCCTCTACCCGTGGTGACGGCGTGGTGGGCGAGGATGTTACCGCAAACGTGCGTGCCATCCGCAGCATCCCCAAGACCCTTAAAGACGCACCGGAGTTTCTGGAGGTGCGCGGCGAGGTGTATATGCCCCACGAGGCTTTTCAGCACCTGTGCGCCGAGCAGGAATTGCAGGGCGCTGCACCCTTCAAAAACCCCCGCAACGCAGCAGCCGGTTCTCTGCGGCAGAAGGATGCCCGCATCACCGGCAGCCGGGGGCTTTCCATCTTTGTGTTCAATGTGCAGCAGATCCGGGGTAAGACTTTAGCAAAGCACTCCGAAAGTCTGGATTACCTCAAGAGCCTTGGTCTGCCGGTATCACCGCGCTATCATGTGGTGCATGATATCGAGGATGCCATTGCCGAGATCGAGAACATTGGCCAGAACCGTGCAAAGCTGGATTTTGACATGGACGGTGCTGTTATCAAGGTGAACGATTTTGCGCAGCGGGAGCTGATGGGTTCCACCAACAAATTCCCGCGCTGGGCCATCGCCTTCAAATACCCGCCGGAGGTCAAGGAGACCACCCTGCGCAGCATCGAGGTGGCTGTGGGGCGCACCGGCGTGCTTACCCCCACCGCCTGCTTTGACCCGGTGTTTCTGGCAGGTACTACGGTAGCCCGCGCCACCCTCCACAACGAGGACTTCATCCGACAGTTCGGGCTATGCATCGGGGACACCATTCAGGTGCGCAAGGCGGGCGATATTATCCCGGAGGTCATCGGGGTCACCCATCATGCAGAGGGGGCTGAACCCTACACCATGCCCACGGTCTGTCCCTCCTGCGGTGCGCCGGTAGTGCATCTGGAGGACGAGGCTGCCCTGCGCTGTGTGAACCCGGAGTGTCCGGCACAAGCACTGCGCAACATCATCCATTTTGCCTCCCGGGATGCCATGGACATCGAGGGTCTGGGCGAGGCAGTAGCCACCCAATTGGTGGAAAAGGAACTGGTGCATTCCGCAGCAGATATCTATACGCTGACCCGGGAGCAGCTGCTGGAGCTGGACAAATTCAAGGAGAAAAGCGCAGACAATCTGCTGCAAGCTATTACTGCCTCCAAGCAGAACAATCTGGATAAACTTTTGTTCGGCTTTGGCATCCGCAACATCGGCGATAAGGCAGCCGCGCTGCTGGCAGAACATTTCGGCACGCTGCAGGCCATTCGGGAAGCCACTGCAGAGCAGATCAGCGAGATCGACGGCTTTGGCGGCGTGATGGCGCAGAGCGTGGTGGAATTCTTTGCCAAGGAGGGCACCACCGATCTGGTGCATCGCCTTGCAGATGCCGGGGTCAATATGCAGTGGAAGGGCGAGCCGAAGGGAGATAAACTGGCGGGCAAAACGCTGGTGGTCACCGGCACGCTGGAGACCCTCTCCCGCAACGAAGCCGAGGCGCTGATTGCGAAAAACGGCGGCAAAGCCAGCGGCTCTGTCTCCAAAAGAACGGCCTATGTGGTGGCCGGTGCAGCGGCGGGCTCCAAGCTGACCAAGGCACAGGCGCTGGGCGTGCCGGTGCTGACCGAGCAGGAATTTCTTGCCATGCTGCAGGATGCTCCGGTAGAACGGGAAACGACTTAAAGCGCCCTTTTAAATGCCGGAATATAAGTAATTTCAAAAGCTTCTGCAACGCTGTTGCAGGGGCTTTTTTGTTTGCCAATTCCATGGTTCTAATAATGCACAAGGCGCATACAATGCTAGCACAAAGCTTTCGTGGAAGGAGAAACCAAAGTGGACGAGTATTACCGGGCCGTCAGAGCCCTTCCTGCTTGGCTGGCAACGTTACTGGCACAGCTGCCCGCACAAACGGCAGCGTGCGTACAGGAACTGCGGCTGCGTACAGACTGTGCGGTCGCATTTACCGTGCAAGGACGGCAATGCCCTGCTTCTGCACTGCCGGGCTGCCCTCCGGCTCTGGCTACAATGCAGCTGGATGCACTGCAAATAGAAGAGATATTTCACACCCTTTGCAACGGCTCTGTGCACACCCACGAAAGGGAACTTGCCGGGGGCTATCTGACCACTGCTGTCGGCAACCGCGTGGGCGTAGCGGGGCAGTTCGTGCAGCGGGAAGGGCAGTGCATTGCCCTGCAAAGAGTCACCTCGCTCAACCTGCGCATCGCACGTAACTGCACCATCTACCTGCCGCCCGAGTTGGACAAGCTGCTGGGGCAGCCCTTTACCGGGCTGCTGGTGGTGGGAGAGCCCGGCAGCGGCAAGACCACCCTGTTGCGCACCATCGCCCAGACGCTGGCAGAGCGGCAGCGTCTGGTGGCAGTGATAGACGAGCGGGGTGAGCTTTTCCCGCCGGAGCAGCCCCTGCCGCCGCTGGAGCGCGTTGGCGGGGTAGATAAAGCCCGCGCTGTCCAGATGGCGCTGCGCACACTGGCACCGCAGGTGATCTTGCTGGACGAGCTAGGCGGCCTGGAAGAGACCAGAGCGCTGGAGCAAGGCTTTTTCAGCGGAGTGGATTTTATTGCCAGCCTCCATGCGCCAGACGCTGCACAGGCACGATGCCGCCCGCAAGTACAGGCTCTGCTGCAACGCGGGATGCTGCGGCAGCTGGTCATCCTTGCCGGGCGGGAGACGCCGGGTCACATCCGGGAAGTGTGCGCCGTATGAGCGGTCTTATGCGCGGGCTTGGTCTGCTTTTACTCCCATTATGCGGCTGGCTGACAGGGGATGCAGTACAAGCCAAAACCGCCCTACACCTTGCCGCTTTGCAACGCACCATCGCATTATTACAGCGCATCCGGCAGGAGATACAGTACCGCCGGGCAGATCTGCAAAGCCTCTACCGGCAGCTTTGCCGAGAGGGTCTTTTGTCAAAAACTCCCGGCGGTACATTGCAGCAGCTAGCCGCGCCGCGGCAGCTTTCGGAGGCAGAGCGGGCCTGTTTTACAGAATGCTTTTGTGGTCTTGGCCGTGCAGAGGCCGCACAGGAATGTGAGCGGCTGGGTTACTATACGGCGCGGTTTGAGGACTATTTACAACAGGCGCGCCGCACAGCGCAGCGGCAGGCCGGTCTGCCGCACCGTCTGGGACTGGCAGGCGGTATGATGCTGGCGCTGCTCTTTTGGTAAAAGCTATATGGAACAAAGGAGAAACGGATGGATATCGAACTCGTGTTCAAAATTGCGGCCATCGGCATCATCGTAGCAGTACTCAATCAGCTGCTCATCCGCTCCGGGCGGGAGGATCAGGCTATGATGACCACACTGGCCGGGCTTGTGGTGGTGCTCTCCATTCTTGTCAAGCAGATCAGCGCCCTGTTTGCCACCATCCGGTCTCTGTTTGCGCTATGAGCGCGGCGGTTCCGGTGCTGACGGCGCTGCTGCTGGTAGCCTTTGCAGGCATCCTATTGCAGCGGTATTCCCCGGCATTTGCGCTGCTGCTTTCACTGGGCGCTGCGGTGTGGCTGCTGCTCCGTCTGGCACAGCCGCTGCGCGGGGTACTGCAAGCAATGGTACAGCTGGGTCAGCGCACCAATGCACAGGCTTTTTCCTGCCTTTTGCGCAGCGCGGGGATCCTTTTGCTGGCAGATTACGTCCGCACCCTCTGCGAGGAAGCCGGAGCGGATACCCTTGCATGGTGCGCCGGGCTGGCGGGGCGGTGCCTCGTACTGGTGGCGGTATGGCCGCTGCTGGAACAGATATTCCAGACGATCTGGGGGTTGGCGGGATGAAAAAACGTAACCGCATCATTTGCGGGGTGACTCTGGGCTTTCTGTGCAGCAAAACCACTCTGAAAGCTGCGGCAGCAGAGGCACCGCCGTGGCAGACCTATCTTAACAAAGCACCTGTACAGGCCGAACAGTTTGCGGCAGACCCACTTGGCACCTTGCTGAATTTATTTGCCGCCGAGCCGGTGCAATTGCTGCGGGATACGCTGCAACAATATGCTGATGTTCTGCTGTTTTTGTTGTTGGCGGCCGGGCTTGCATTTCTCTTGCAGGACACTGCCGACAGAACACTGCTGGAACTGGCGGCTGGCGGCGGCTGCGGCGTTTTATTGTGGCAGGAACTGGACAAGCTTGCCGTCGCCCTGTGCACCCGGATGGCTGGATGGAAAAGTTATCTTCTGGGCTTTTTGCCGGTATATAGCGGCGTGCTGGCGGCTGGCGGCGAGTGGAGCGCCGGAGCGGCTGCAAACGGCTTTCTGCTTACGGTGCTGTGCTTTATTGCACAGGCGGTCACCCTCTGGCTGCAGCCGCTGCTGCGCAGCTACCTTGCCATCAGCATGGCCTGCGGCATCAGTTCCCGCAAAAGCCTGTCCGAGGGCTGCACCCTGACCGGGCGGCTGCTGCGGCAGGCCATCGGCTGGGCGGGCAAAGCGTTCGCCGCCCTGATGAGCCTTCAGCGCGTAGTCACGGTGCAGCTGGATCGTTCGGCCTCCCGTCTGGGACAGCTGCTGACCGGCAGCGTGCCCATTGTAGGGCAGGCGCTGAGCAGCGCGGCAGACGCGGTGCTGGCCGGGATGCAGTTACTCAAAAGTACCCTTGGCATTGCCGCATTGCTCAGCATCGGGGCAGAATTTGCGCCCTTGTATCTCGGACTGCTGGTACATCTGCTTTTTCTGTCCTGCTGCGGTTGGCTTGCCGGGATCGGCGGGCTGGAGTATTGCCATAAGCTGCTGCAATGCTTTGCCGAAGCCGTGCGCTGCATGGCGGCTGTTACGGCCTTGTTTTTTATGTTGTTTGTGGTGGGCATCGCACTGCTGATGCTGACAGGGGGTGGTTAGATGCAGGCATTTCAGCGGGCCGCGGCAGTATTCTGCATGGCGTGCATCGGGGCGGAGCTGGTCAGTTTTTTTGCTGGGCAAAGCTGGGCAGGCCGGTGCATAAAAGCCGTAGCCGGGTTATATATTTTAGCAGTCCTTCTTGCGCAGCTGCCACGGCTGCCGGGCAAGGTTTTGACCGCTTTTTCAGGGAGCACAGCCCCGGCGGCCACGTCCACTGCACAGCCGGATGCACTGGAAACGGAGATCCTGACTGAGACCAAGGCTCAACTGGAAGAGTATTGTACCGCACAGTGTCACCAGCAGTTCGGGCTTGATGCCAGCGTGACGGTCACGCTGGAAAAAGCCGGGCAGCAGGTCGTGGTAAAAAAGGTTGTTGCTGCCTTCCCGGCGGGCTGTACCGCCGCCCAAAAGCAGGCAGCGCTCAGCTTTTTGCAGCAGACACTGGGCACCGCTCCCACGGCAGCGGAGGAGAGCACACCGTGAAGAAGAATGAATTGCTTTCCGCGCAAAGCAACAAAAACCGCACCTCGCTGGCGGTGGTAGTCGGTGTGCTGGCAATGCTGCTGCTTTTGCTGTCGGAACTTTTACCCAGCGGTAACACGCAGAAAACCGCGGCATCTACTGTCCGGACTGCTGCCGTCAGCCAGTACCAGACCCAACTGGAGCAGCAGCTGGAAGGGCTTATCAGTCAATTGCAGGGAGCAGGGCGCACCACGGTCATGGTCACCCTGACCACCGGAGAGGAGACTGTCTATGCACTGGACACCCAGACCGGGGATATGCAGCAGCAGGAGACCCATGTTCTTTTACCGGATGGCTCTGCGCTGGCTGAGACCACCTATCTGCCGCAGGTCTGCGGGGTCGCCGTGCTGTGTGAGGGCGGGGGAGATGTCCGGGTTGCAGCTCGCATTACTGAGCTGCTGCATTCGCTGTTGAATCTGCCCACGAACCGCATCTGCGTGGAGCAACGCAAGTGCTGAGTTGCCGCTTTGATCGAGTACCGAAACTGCTTACCAAAAAACAAAGGAGGAAGCGTTTTATGAGAGCACTTTCCAGAAATACCCGCAGGGTCACTGCATTGACACTGGCGGCGGCGCTGGTCATTGCCGTCTACTTAAACTGGCAGTATGCCCGTGCAGACATCACCCCGCAGACGGAGGATGATACCCTTATGGTCTCGGCAGAGCCGGTAGAGACAGAAGCAGAGACCACCATCACGGATGCGCTGCCCACAGAGGCGGAAGCCGCCTCCGGTGTCAACAAAAACTATGGCGAAGCACAACTTGTCAGTGTGGCAAACGACAGCGGCACCCGCTTTTTTGAACAGGCTCGGCTCAAGCGGGAAAAGGCACACGACGAAGCCATGGACACTCTGCAAAAAAGCCTGAAGTCCTCCTCCCTGACAGCGGAAGAGAAAAAGGAGTACACTGCACAAATGGCGGCAGGGCTGGAGGATCTGAATGCGGAAAATGAAATTGAGACGCTGGTTCGTGCCAAGGGCTTTGCGGATTGCCTGTGCTTTTTGCAGGCAGGGCGGGCAGACCTGACCGTGATGACAGCAGGCGAGCCGCTTACAGCGGCACAGGTGGCGCAGATCCGGGATGTAGTGATGAACAAGAGCAGCGTGACCGCCCAGAATATCACGGTGGTAGAGGTGAAGTGAGCACTCTTTATTGAGACCGACATCCCGGCGGCGCTGGCGCGGCTTTTCTTGCAGGCAGAAAGCTGTATACGCTGCCGGGATGCCATTCCGTGCGGATTTCCATCTTCTTTTCCAAACAAGTATTGAAATTGCCCCCGCATTGATGGTATAATAACTCTATCAAAAATGAATGCTGCGCACCTTTATGCACCGCACAAGGGCGCGTTTGAACAAAAAAGGCAGGCACGGCAGGCCGGCTTCAAGGCTTTGAAACCACTGCCGGAGCAGCCTTTGGATGGAGGACAGCACAATGGATTTACAGAACATGGATCTTCAGGGCGGCAGCCTTCAGATTTCGACCGAGGTCGTGGGTAAGATCGCCCGCTGTGCCGCACTGGAGGTGGACGGCGTTGCCGAGGTATCCTGCGGCGTGCAGAACAAAAAGCTGAAAACCCTGCTGGAATCTGCCAGCATCCAGCCGCCTGTGGCGGTGGAGATGCGGGACGGCACGGCCAACATCACCCTGCACCTGATGATGCAGTTCGGCGCACGGATTCCTTCTGTGGCTGAAAAGGTACAGGAGAACGTCAAGTCTGCTGTGCAGAACATGACCAACGTGACGGTCAGTCGTGTGGATCTGGTCATTGCAGGCCTTGCCGAAGCGCAGTAATAAATTTAGCAAAAAATCATATCAGAAACGATCCTCCTCCCGGTACGCCCGGCGGGGAGGGTTTGTATTGCGAAAGGAACATTATGGAAAACATTCTGCCCCGTAGAGAAGCCCGTGAAAACGCCTTTTTGCTGGCATTTTCACAGACCTTTGGTGACATTCCTCTGGCCGAGGCACTGTCCAACCACGCCGAGAACGACGAGGAGCATCCTGTGGATGCCTTCAGCCGTCTGCTGTTGAACGCCTACTACGATCATTCCGCAGAGGTGGATGACGAGATCCGTGCCCACCTGCGTAACTGGACCATGGAGCGTCTGCCCCGCGTCAGCCTGACCGTGCTGCGTCTGGCCGTGGCCGAGATGCTGTTCGGTGGCGAGAACAAGCCCGGCGTTGCCATCAATGAGGCTGTGGAACTGACCAAGAAGTACGGCGCGGGCGAGGACTACCAGTTTGTGAATGGCCTGCTGGGTGCTGTGGCACGCGACCACGGCCTGAGTGATGAAGCCGTCGTGGAGTCGGCTGAACAGTGAGTTATTATACGCTCGGGGTCGATACAAGCAACTATGCAACCTCTCTGGCAGTTTTTGATACAGCCGGGGAGGTTGTTTGTGCAAAAAAGCGCTTTTTGCCTGTAAAAGCCGGGCAGCTTGGCCTGCGGCAGAGCGATGCGCTGTTCCACCACACAGCGGCTTTGCCGGAGATGCTGCAGGAACTGGCGCAGGAATTCGACCTGACCAAAATAGATGCCGTAGGTGTTTCGCAAAAGCCGCGCCCGGTGGAGGGCAGCTATATGCCCTGTTTTCTGGCCGGTGTCAGTGCGGCAACTGCCTTTGCAGCGGCGCGGGGCGTTCCGCTGATCCACACCACCCATCAGCAAGGGCACGCTGCGGCAGCGTTGTATGCAGCAAAAGGCGAGGCGCTGTTCTCCCAGAAGGTACTGCTGTTCCATATCTCCGGCGGCACCACGGACCTTTTGCTGTGTGATCAGGTGCGTACCATCACCACCCTTGGCACCAGTACCGATCTGTACGCCGGTCAGGCGGTGGACCGCGTAGGCGTGCGGCTGGGCTTCGGTTTTCCTGCTGGGGCCGAGGTCTCCCGCCTTGCCGCGCAGTGCACCGAGGAGATTCGGCCTAAGTCCAGCGTAAAGGGGCTGCAATGCAGCCTTTCCGGGCTGGAAAATCAGTGCAACGCCCTGCTTGCGGCCGGAAAATCACCGGAATACGTTTGCAAGTACTGTCTGCTCTGCGTGGCAGATACCGTTGTCCGCATGACAAAGGCTGCGCAGAAGGAATACCCCGGCTTGCCGGTGGTCTGCGCCGGCGGTGTGATGAGCAGCGATATTATCCGCACATGGGTGCAGCAGCGTCTGCCGCAGGTCTATTTTGTGCCGGGGCAGTATTCCAGCGATAACGCCATCGGCGTGTCCATTCTTGCTGCGCGGGAGGCCGGGTTATGGCTGATGTGATCTCGGTATCAGAACTGAACCATTATGTCAAAACGCTGTTGGACATCAACGACGGGTTATTTGATCTGGCTCTGCGGGGCGAGATCGCAAATTTTGTGCAGAACGCCCGCAGCGGGCACTGCTACTTTTCTCTGCGGGACGAGGCTTGCAGCGTAAAGGCGGTGATGTTCCGCACCGATGCCCGCCGTCTGGCATTTCGCCCGGAGGAGGGGATGCGGGTCGTGGTGCGCTGCCGTGCCACCCTTTACGAGCGGGACGGTGCATTTCAGGTCTATGTGAATGAAATGTTCCCGGATGGTCTGGGCGCAGCACAGCTTGCGCTGGAGCAGCTGAAGGCCCGGCTGGAAAAGGAAGGCCTGTTCGATCCGGCACACAAAAAGCCGTTGCCAGCATACCCCAAATGTATCGGTGTTGTCACCAGCAAAACAGGGGCAGCGCTGCAGGATATCCGCAACGTGATCAGCCGACGCTGGCCGTCCGTCCGGCTGCTGCTGTGCCCGGTTACGGTGCAGGGCTTTGAAGCCGCCCGGCAGATCGCCGCAGCCATTCGCACGCTGGATCAGAGCAGACGGGTAGACGAGATCATCGTGGCCCGGGGCGGCGGCAGCAGGGAAGACCTGTGTGTGTTCAACGCCGAGGAGATCGCCAGAGCAGCTTTTCGCTGCAAGACGCCGCTGATCAGCGCTATCGGGCACGAGATCGACTACACCATTCTGGACTTTGTAGCTGACCAGCGTGCACCCACACCGTCCGCTGCTGCAGAACTTGCGGTGCCGGATCGGGAGGAGCAACAGCGCATTTTTGAAAATATTGAAGAAAATATTCACAAAAATATACAAAAACGGCTCGCATTGTGCTATAATGGTCTGGAGCAATACAACTTTTTGTTGGAGCAAAATGCGCCAGGCAAAATCTTACAGCAGTATTCAAACCGTCTGCAACAGATGCAGCAGGCTATCCAGATGCAGCAAAAAACGCGTATGAATGGAAAATATATGCAGCTTCAGTACGCAGCTGCACTGGCGGCATCGCTGGATCCATACCGTGTGCTGGCCCGTGGCTATGCTCTTGTGACCGATACAAAAGGGAAGGTCTGCACCGTGGAGCAGCTGCAGCCGGAGCAGACCATCTGCGTGCGCAGCCGGCAATATCAGGCACGATGCCGTGTAGAAACGGTGGAGGAGATCAATGAGAGCACCCAAAAGCTTTGAAGAAGGAATGGATCGGCTGAACGCGATCCTTGCACAGATGCAGCAGGAGGACACCTCACTGGCAGATTCCGTCAAGCTATATGCGGAAGCTGCCTCCCTGATGCAGTACTGCCACGCAACGCTGGAAAAAACGTCGCTGCAGATTGAGGAGATCAGCGCAAAGATCGCCGAGACCGTAGAAACCCCACAGGAGCAGGAGGAAGAATAATGGAATATAAGGCGCAATATCAGGAATATCTGCGGCAGGCTACGGCTGCGCTGGATGCCGCCAGTGCCCGTTTTCTGCCCGAGGAATCGGAAGTATGCAGAGCCGCCCGTTATAGCTTGCTGGGCGGTGGAAAGCGCATCCGCGCAATTCTGACGCTCAGCGTCTGCGATATGCTGGACGGCGATATGCAGGCTGCTGCGCAGTTTGCGGCAGCTGTGGAGATGCTGCATTGCTACTCGTTGATCCACGACGATCTGCCCTGCATGGACAACGACGATCTGCGCAGGGGACGCCCCTCCTGCCACAAGGCCTTCAGCGAGTCCACGGCGATGTTGGCCGGTGATGTGCTGCTGACCGAGGCTTTTGAGGTGATCGCCAACGCACCCGCTGCGCCGCAGGTCTGCGTGGCAGCCGCCCGTGCGCTGGGCGCGGGTGCGGGCAGCTGCGGCATGGTCTACGGACAGGAACTGGATCTGAAGTACGAGGCACTGGCTGCCACTGAGGAGCAGCTGCGCCTCATCCACCGCAACAAGACCGGGGCACTGATCAACGCCGCCGTTCAAATGGGTGCTGCCGCAGCCGGAGCAACGCCGCAGCAGTGCGAGATACTGGCCTCCTACGCATACGGG
>ERZ1031557.111-NODE-111-length-15272-cov-4.528225_pt1 | contig 15272 bp, 20 predicted proteins | sample MGYA00518175_ERZ1031557 | MGnify/ENA primary metagenome ERZ1031557 (study PRJEB33719, sample SAMN04261169) | wastewater metagenome | biome: rural village; feature: human; material: feces | host: Homo sapiens | place: El Salvador | collected 2014-01-14 ... | reverse complement strand
GTCAAGGACTGGCTGAAAGAAGAAAATACGATTCTTGTGAGGGCTGACCAATGGAAAATCTGATTGACTTTTCCGAACCGATTCTCCGGCTGGTGCTGCCGATTCTCCTGAAAGACCAGACCACCGGGAAGAATATCATCTGGGCAACAGACCCGCCACCCAAGGTGGACTGCGGACCAATGGGCGAGATCACGATAGAGCAGCTTGACAGAATTAAGCTGATGCCCCGCGTCCAGAAGCGGCTGTCCGAGCAGAAAAAGCGCACAAAAGGCAAAGCTGAGGTTTTCACCCCACTGTGGGTGGTCAAAAAGATGGCCGACCATGCCGAACAGGAACTGAACAAGGGCAACTGGGAACGGTTTGTGCATGAGCGATGTTTGGAGATCACCTGCGGTGAGGCTCCGTTCCTCACCAGCAGATATGACCCCACCACAGGAGAGCCTGTCGCAATCCCTGACCGCGTTGGCATTTTGGACAGAAAGCTGAGGGCGATTCAGGAAAACGCAACCCATCAATTCCGGTGGAAAGCACTCGTGTCAAGCGCATATCAGTCGGTTTACGGCTATGAGTATCAGGGCGACAACCTTCTTCTGGCGCGGGTGAATCTGTTCTTGACGTTCGTTGAGAACTGGGCGGAGGTGATAAAGGCCCCTGTTGCAGCAAGCTGGGCTATTGCCATCGCAACAAGGATCTCATGGAACATCTGGCAGATGGACGGGCTGAAAGATACCGTGCCCGGCACTGACACCCTCTGCTTGATATACGATTGGGAGAAAAACGAGGAAGTGACATTCCGACAGATAAAGGAGGAAAGCGATAATATGTGCGTGAATAAACCGATGGATGTCGATGATGGCAAAAAATCACGGACTATTTGAGCCCGGAAGAATTACTTGCCGGACTTGCAGAGGAATTTTCCGAGGGCGGTCAGGCCGCTTTGAAGTTGCGAAGAGTGCTTGACGGTTCCAACCCAACGCCGAAGACCTTAGAAGAGTGCTGGGAGGACCTGAAAAAGGAAATCGGCGACGTTATGAACTCCATTGATGCCCTTACAGAGCAAGATCCGCAGAACTACCACGAGTTTATGAGCGAGTGCGGCGAGTACGCGGAGCCAAAAATGGAACGCTGGCTTTTCCGCCTGAACGAACAGAAAGAGGAACACGCATGAAAAAACCGCCTATTATCCCGACACCCTGCCCGAAGTGTGGCAGCCCGCTGATTATTAAGGCAACGCCCGCAGACGGCGGCCCGAAAGAGATCTTCTGTGCGCTGTGCAAATTCCATGCGAAGAGCGTTGAGGCATGGAACGCAGAATACAAGAGAAAGGAACACGCATGAAAAAGAAGATGGTTCTCGTCCACCCCTGCCCGAAGTGCGGCAGCATTTACCTGGCCCACGGGAAACCCTATGGCTGCGCAACGCCCTGGCTTGTTGCCTGGCTTGGCAGCCTGCACGGCGTTGTATGTACCGCGTGCGGCCACTACAAGCCCACGGTGATTGCCTGGAACAGGGAGTGGAGGAAGAAAAATGCACAATGAGGGGCTCTTGAAGGAGGCGGAAACAATGACGGAGAAAAGCGCTTTTGACAAGGCGCTCGGAGAACTGCACGACCTGATCGAATGGGAGGACGCAGAAGCGGCCATCCGAGAACTCCACGCCCGGCAGCCGGAAATGGAGCGGCTTTACCTTGACGGCAAGATTTTACCTGGTGAGCTGCAAGCCCTGGTCATGGTGAGCAACTGCCTTGAAAGGGAATTTATTCACAGGCAGCTTGCAACAGGACGGCCGCTGCACCTGAACATTTGAGAGGAGACACACCAATGACCGAGAAAAACGACCTGATTGCCTGGGCAATCGACCTCCGTGAGCGCTTCCCGCACTGGCCGTATAAGAAGCCAAAGCCGGGCCATGAGGGCTTCCGGCTTCTGGATGGACCCGCGCCCGACTTCCACCGCATGACCGTGGAAGAATTTGAAGCCCTACCCCCTCATATATGGATGGACGTCAAAAAGACCCTGCCGCCCCTGGAACACCAGGTTTTAACCGTGGACGCCTACGGCAACTACCACACCAACACAGAATACATTGACAACCCAGAGATCCCGTTTTGCATCACCTACAACAACGGCCGTTTCTGGCCGCCGATTGCGTGGAGCAAATTCGACCGGTTGAAATGGAGCGGTGATTGATGAATGAGTGATGAAAAAGCCGAACGCCCTCCGCTGATCTGGGAGTTTTTATATCCGCCGGTGAGTTACAATTCAAAGGAGATTCCGTTTTTTGAATGGTTTGCGCATCCGTTGAAAGTGGTAGGAGAGGAATTATTTATTTTACCGAAGGAGGACCCACGCATGGACATGGGCAGAAACAGCGAACATTACAGCGACCCCACACCCGGCACCGCCTGGGAGAATATGCGCAGGGAAGAAAAGCGGCTGGACGCCGCCCGCCTTGTTGTGGTTTCGGCCCTGGTGCCGATTCTTCGCCAGACGGCAGAGCTTGCAGGCTTTGAGATTATCGGACGCATACCGCTGCGCGACAAGGCGACCGGGAAGGAGTACCGTTAAATGGAAGGATTTGATTTTTTCGGCCTTGCAGCAAAGGAAGGCCGCGAGCCCGAAACCAGGAAGCTACCGCACCGTATTCTTTTCCGCGGAAAGCTGAAAAGCGGCGCGTGGGCCTTCGGAAACCTGAACGTTGACAGCAGAGGAATCTGTATTATTCGGCCGGGCGAGCACGTTGTGGGCAAATACGGCCGCGTAAACCCCGAAACTGTGGGCCAGGCTACCGGAATCCGCGACAAGAACGGCCGCGATATTTTCGAGGGCGATATTTTGAAGATTCACCATGCGACCTTCTACCCCATAACTTTTGCCGTTGTGAAGTGGGATAAGCAGTGGTCCCGTTTCCACGCCGTCCCAGTAAATCGCCTCTGGTATGGGTGCCAGATCACCGGCCTGGACGAGGTCGTGGGCAACGTTTACGACAACCCGGACCTCGCAGAGGGAGGACAGAAACGTGACAAAGGAAGAGCTTAGAGAGCAAGCCAAGCTCTGGCAGGTCAAAGCAGACCGAGCGTTTGAACGATACCAGGAAACCGGCACCCAGAAATATTACAGGGAATATTGCAACGCCGATGATATGGCGGGCGCGTTGAAAATGGCCGCAGAGGCAGCGGACACCAGCGCCGCCAACATCCACATAAAGGCGCAGCTTGCTGATTTTGCATACAAGGCCTGGTTGATAGGACACACAGATGAAGAAAGCGAGAAGATCAAAAAGACAAAGGACCTTTTGGCCGAACTTGTTTCCTTCGGCGTTATGGAAGGAGTAATCCGTAATGATGAATAAAAGCGCAATCGACTGGTGCGATTTTTCATGGAACCCTGTCACCGGCTGCAATTTTGGCTGTGAATACTGCTACGCCCGCCGCCAGGCCACCCGATTTTCCGGGAACACCCGCCTGAACATGACGAACGAGCAGCTTAAAACGGAAACCGCCGGGCTTTACATTCTGGAACAGCCCTTCAAGAACTACAACGGCGCCGTTCTTCCGTTCCCGGCCGGATTGGCCCCGACGTTCCACAAATACCGCCTGGGCGACCCGGCAAAGAAAAAGAAGCCTGCGAACATTTTCGTTTGCAGCATGGCGGATCTTTTCGGAAACTGGATTCCCGAAGAATGGATCGAGGCGGTTTTTGAAGCCTGCAAGGCGGCACCCCAGCACAATTACTTATTCCTGACCAAGAACCCAGGCCGCTACCAGGCCCTTGCAGCAGCGGGAAAGCTGCCAGAGCTTCCGAACTTCTGGTATGGCAGCAGCATAACAGGACCGGAAAACAGTTTTTGGCGGAGCGAATACCACCACACCTTCGTGAGCTACGAACCCATGCTTAAACCCCTGGGCATTGCCGACGAGGATTCCGCCGCAAAGGTTGACTGGATTATCGCCGGAGCCGAAACCGGCCACAGGGCAGGGAAGATCACCCCGGAAGAAGGATGGCTGGAAGAACTGGCAGCCGCGGCGCGAAGGGCAGGCGTTCCGCTTTGGATCAAAGACAGCGAGGAGATCCGCGCTGTGATAGGTGGAGAACCGGCCCAGGCCTTGCCGGATGCACTTAAACGTCCCAAGGACCGCCCCACGCCGCACTGCTCCGAGTGTGAGCACTGCGTTAAGACCCAGGAGGGCCAGAGAGGCACCCGGAAAGAATGCGCCATTGGATGGACGGCCGAGGGCTACGAGGACGGAGGCGCCCGCCATATTCCGACCAGAGGAAACCGCCAGTCGCCAGACTGGTGCCCGAGAAGAAAGGACGATGCAGAATGAACAGCCGCGAGAACATGGGGGCCCTGGGCTCCCGTATTGCCAACATGGGACAGACCCTTATGCAGGCCGCAATCCGTACCGGCGTAGCGGCAGGCGTGAGCGCAGCGGCCGCACACATTGAGGAAGAGCACCAGAAGGAGGCGAAGGAGCGCACGGACCGGCGCCTCCATAACACCCGGCTTCTTCTGAAAAACTACCGCCTTTTGAAGCGGCACACCGCAGGCGCCATCTACAACGCCAAGCAGGCCAAGGAGAAAGAGAGCGCAGCCAGCATCCTGGACGGCCTGGAAAGCTACACCCGGGACGACAGCCTCTATATTGAGAGCATCAAGCGCAGCCAGGAACGCACCCTCATTATTCTGGCCCACATTGAGAAGATGTTGGACCTCTACCGCGTCTGGTGCCAGCAGAACGGCACGGAGGAAGACGTGAGGCGCTACGAGGTGGTAATGGAAACGTACATCCGGGAGCCGAAAAAAAGTGTACAGGAAATCGCGGGCACTTTTGGCATCGAGCGGCGCACCGTGTACAAGGACCTCAATGCAGCAATTCAGCCGCTTACCGCCTTGTTTTTTGGCATTGACGCCGTAAAGGCTGCCTAACGTGCGCCAGGGTGCACAAATTGGGCACTGACAGGGCACTTTGAAAGATATATAATACTAGCATGGAAAATTAAATATTGAGACAACAAAATGTCTTTGCAGGTCAAGCAAGGGCATTTTTGTTTTGTGCAGAGTGAGTGCGGAGGGATGATGTGAAAAGTAAGAACTATGAAGAATTTATTGATAAGTTCAAACCGAAGAAAACAACGGACGACTGCTATACCCCGCCTAGTGTCTACAATGTAGTCAGGGACTGGGCTTGCAAAGAATACGGCATCGACCCAGCTAAAATCGTGCGACCATTTTACCCGGGCGGCGACTATGAGCACCTTGATTACCCGGAAGGCGCCGTTGTGCTGGATAACCCGCCGTTTTCAATCCTGTCAAAAATTTGCACGTTTTATCTCGACCGAGGCATTCCATTCTTTTTGTTTGCTCCATCCCTGACAGCGCTTTCTGGAAGGGCAAATAATATGCGGATGAACCATATTATTTGCGGCTGTAGTATCGAGTACGAAAACGGTGCAATCGTCATAACAAGTTTTGTGACCAGCTACGGCGGGGACATCATAGCGCAGACCGAACCTCACCTGACGAAGCTGGTAAACGATGAGGTAGAGCGCCTGCGACGCACTAAAACGGTACAGCTGCCAAAGTATACATACCCGGATCATATTGTGACGGCTGCAATGCTACAACGATACAGCCATTACGGCGTGGATTTCAAGATTCACAAAAAGGACTGCGCTCCGATTTATGCGCTGGACGCACAACGCTCCACGGGGAAAGCTATTTTTGGCGGAGGCCTGCTGCTGTCTGATCGTGCTGCGGCTGAGAGGGCTGCGGCTGAGAGGGCTGCGGCTGAGAGGGCTGCGGCTGAGAGGGCTGCGGCAATAAGTTGGAAGCTGTCCGACAGGGAAATTGAACAGATTAAAAAGTTGAACAAGTTCGCGGAGGTAATGGACAACGCCGGAAGCAGTCTATAAAGTAGAAGACCCGGAGCAATCCCGGGCCTTACTTTTTGCCAGGAAGGAGGAAAGACCATGGCACACACAGGGCAGCGCGACCCGTGGGAACGCCTGCCAGGAGAGACGGCGCGGCAGTATGAGTGCTTCTGCGCTTACCGCGATATGCGATACTTGGAGAAGCCAAAGAAGCCGGGCGGCATTGTTCGGCCGGACTTTACCGTCCGCCGCAGCATTCGCGGTCTTGCCGAGCAGATGGGCGTTACCCGCAAGAGCCTGGAACCCATGAGCGCAAAGTTTGACTGGGTTGCCAGGGCGGAGGAGTACGACAGCTATATCCTGGATTGTGTAGCGGCCCAGAACACGGCCCAGATTGTGAAGATGCACGAGAAGCACGCGGCTATTGCGGAACAGATGCTGCGCAAGGCCACTGATCGTCTGCTGACCATCCCGAACACCGATATAGATGCAAACGCCGTTGTTCGCATGGTGGATATAGGCGTAAAGGTGGAGCGGCTGAGCCGAGGAGAGCCCACGGAAAACCGCACCGTGACCCATGGCGGTGCGCTGGAAGTAGAAAACACGCAGCGCGCGGACCTTTCCGCCCTTTCCGACGAGGAGTTGAGCCAGCTTGCCGGACTACTGGAAAAATCTAGCCCAGGTTGACCCTGCGGCGCTTCTCCGACAGGTCCGCCGGGAGCAGGCGGAACGGAACCTCCCCGAGTTCATCCGCCAGGCCTGGCCCGTCATTGAGCCCGGCACGACGTTCATTGACAACTGGCACATAGATTGCATCGGCGAGTACCTGGAAGCGGTGAATCGCGGCCAGATTACCCGCCTGATCGTAAATATGCCGCCTCGCCACATGAAATCCCTGGAAATAACCGTGTGCTATCCGGCCTGGACGTGGGTAAAGCACCCGGAACGACGATTCATAAAAGTTTCGTATTCCGACAACCTGAGCCGCAAGCACAACGTTTTGACCCGTGATATTATACAATCCCCATGGTATGCAGCCAACTGGGGGGACCGGTTCAGTCTAAAGGATGACGTGAACCGGCAAAACGAATTTAAGAACAACCACCAAGGCCTTATGTTTTCGACCTCTGTCGGCGGCGCGCTGACCGGTGAAGGCGGCGACTGCATCATACTGGACGACCCGCAGAACCCCTTACAGGCCAACAGCGAAACCGAGAGAGAAGCAACCATAGCCTTCTTCAAGAACACCTTGCAATCCCGTCTGAACGACCCGAAGACGGGCGTTTTTATTATTGTGATGCAGCGCCTTCACGAAAAGGACCTGACCGGCCATATTTTGGCCGAGGACCTGGGCTATACACACCTTTGCCTCCCAGCGGAGGCGCCACAGCGCACAATAATCACCTTCCCGGTGAGCGGCCGCGAGGTGATCCGCGAGGAAGGCGACATCCTGAACCCGCAGCGTTTCGACAAAGAAACCCTGGCGAGCCTTAAAAAGTCCATGGGCTCCTTGCAATATGCGGGCCAGTACGAACAGACCCCCGCCCCGGCGGACGGCCTGATCTTTAAGCGCGAATGGCTGCAAAACTTCTTCGACCCCAAAGCAGCGCCCCACCAAAGTATGCTTATCCAGTCCTGGGATATGGCTTTCACCAAGAGCGAAGGCAGCGCCAAAGTGGCGGGCTACATTGTGGGCCGGAGTGGTGCAGACATTTACATTTGGGACCTGGTAAACGAAAAAATGACCTTTACCGAGAGCGTGGCGGCCGTGCGCACCCTGACGGGCAAATGGCCGAAAGCCAGGGCGAAGGTTATAGAGAACAAGGCCAACGGCCCTGCAATCGTTGACCTGTTGAAAAAGCAGATTCCCGGCATGGTAGAGTTTAACCCAAAGGGCAGCAAGCAAGAACGTGCTCTTTCCGTTACGCCCTACTTTGAAGCCGGGAATATTCATTTCCCGAAGCCGGAAACGGCGCCCTGGGTGCACGACACCATCCAGGATCTTTTGATGTTTCCAAAGGGCGAATACAAGGACGATATAGACGCACTTGTGCAGGCTATCTTGTACTTGATGGACAAGCCCGCGAAGAGCCCGCCAAGGGCAGAAGCAATGCTTTCCAAGAGCAGCTATTGGCGGAGATAAGCAGAAGGAGGAAAACGCGTGACAACCCGAAAAGGAGAAGTCGGCCGCATAGGCCAGAAACGCTATGGCGGCGTCTTCTATGAAGAATTTTTGCCGGAGCTGCGCGGCCGCCGGGGCATGGCGGCTTATAGCGAAATGGCAGCAAATGACGACCTTGTGGGCGCCATTCTGTACGCAATAAAAATGCTGATCCGGCAAGTAGACTGGAACGTGGCGCCCGGCGGCGCTTCCGAGAAGGACCAGGAGGCCGCAGACTTCGTTCTGGAATGTATGGCCGATATGCAAGACACCTGGACGGACACGATCAGCGAAATCTTGTCCTTTCTGACTTTCGGTTGGTCCGCCCACGAGATCGTTTACAAGCGCCGGTGCGGCAGCAGCCGGGACCCGCGCCTGAACAGCAAGTACAACGACAGCCTGGTGGGCTGGATGAAACTTCCCATCCGCTCCCAAGAAAGCCTCTACCAATGGGAGTACGACGAGAACGACAACCTTGTCGCACTGACCCAGATGCCGCCGCCGAATTTTGAGCTTATCACGATTCCGGCGGAAAAGCTGCTTTTCTTCCGCACGGAGAGCAGCAAGGGCAACCCGGAGGGACGCAGCATTCTGCGCAACGCTTACCGCTCCTGGTATTTCAAGCGCAGAATCCAGGAAATTGAAGGCATCGGCATCGAACGCGATCTCGCGGGCTTTCCGGTGCTGACTGCGCCGGAAGGGCTGGACATTTGGGACCAGCACGACCCGGATATGGTCGCGGTTCTGAAAAACGCGCAATCCATTGTGCAGAACATCCGCCGGGACCACCTGGAAGGCCTTGTGCTTCCGTTCGGCTGGAAGCTGGAACTTTTGAGCAGCGGCGGAGACCGGCAGTTTGACACGAACAAGACCATCGACCGCTACGACACCCGAATCGCCATGACCGTTATGGCTGATTTTGTGCTGCTGGGCCACCAGCAGACCGGCTCCTTTGCGTTGAGCGACAACAAGACGCATATTTTTTCCATGGCAATCGAAGCCTTCCTGGACGTGATCTGCGAGCAGTTCAACAATAAGGCAATCCCTGACCTTATGAAAATGAACGGCGAGCACTTCGCAGGCCTTACGGACTACCCGCACCTTACCCATGGCGACGTGGAGGACGTGGATCTGGACAAGCTGGGCAACTACTTGAAGAACGTCACGACCTCCGGCCTCCTGGTGCCCGACGAGGGCGTGGAAGACTACATCCGCGCGGCCGCCGGGCTGCCGAAGCGGCTTGACGACTATGTGCCGATGCCTGGTGAGGACCTGGAACCGGGCAAGGTGAGAACCGCCCAGAAGCCGAAGAAGGACACCGGCGACAAGATGGGCGACCTTGACGACGAGGAGCCGGAAGAAGACCCGGCGGAAGTAGAAAAGGCAAGAAAGGACCTGGGGAGGGACTAAGATGTTTAGTATTCGCAAGGCGCGGGCAGCAACGCCCCACGACTTCGTGGCAAAATCCAAGCCCAAGAAGTCGAAGGCGGGCAAAGATGCCCTTAAAAAGCTGAACGACTACCTGAACTCGGCTTCCAGTGAGCCGATGTACTTCCTACACAACTTTTGGAAGGCCCAGAGCAACGCCATCACCTACAAAGAACTTCGTGAAGCCATTATGAACGGCTACCTTGACGAAGCAACCCTCCAAGCGTGGCAGCAAGATTACTCCCTCTTTGTAAAAAGCCACCTTGAACCCATCTGGCAGCAGGCAGCCAAAGCCGGAGCTGATGCCCTGGCGGCGTCGGCTTCCGGCGGGTGGGTTTTCGACCCCATGAGTGACGCCATGACGGCCTGGATCAAGGACCACGGCGCCGAGTGGGTAACGAAAATAAACGACGAAACCCGGGACGCCATGCGCGCCATGATTGAGGCCAGCACAAAGGGCCAGTTCACGGTGGACGAGCTTTCCCGGGCAATCCGGCCGCTTATCGGTCTGACAGAGCCCCAGGCGGCCGCAAACCTGAAATATTACGCCAGCGTAAAGAAAAATCTTCTCGACAACGGCGTGAAGGCGGATGCGGCCACAGGCCCGGGAGCAGGCCTATAAGTACGCCGATAAGCAGCTCCGGCAGCGGGCCTATACCATTGCCATCACGGAGAACGCCGCAGCGTACTGCGCCGGATACCGTGAGGGCACGGCACAGGCGCAGACGCAAGGCTATCTTGGGAAGGGCGTGTATGTTTTTGCGACCGCCGACGATGAAGACGTCTGCCCGGTATGCAGCGCCCTGAACGGCACCGAAACCGACGCCGAGGGAAGTTACCACATCGGCACAACAAAAATGACCTTCAAGATGGGCCCGCATCCGCCGGTGCACCCGCGCTGCCGGTGCGCCGAATACTTCGAGGAGAAGGAACCGCCCGTATTTCTGCCCCAGCAGCCCGCACAGGACGTTATACAGCCGTGGCCCGGTAATTTGCCAGACCCCGGCGAAAACAGCGCAGACGAAAGCCAGGCCTATGTGGCGGGCAGCCTGAAAGTGCCGGATGGCATGACCTCGAACGGACCCGTCCACCTTGGCAATACCGGGAAAATGTACGACTACACCGACGCCAACGGCTGGGAATGGTATTTCAAGCCTGCACAGAGCAAGGGCGGGCAGTATGAGCCTTTCCGGGCCTATGCACAGGAGGCGGGCTATAAGGTGCAGTCTATTGTGGACCCGGACACGGCCGTCCCGGTGGGCGTCGGAACCATTGACGGAAAGTTTGGAGCGTTCCAGGAGAAGGTGCAGACCTCCGCCGGGGGAATTGACCTTGAAGCATGGCAGTTGGGCGCAGCTTCCGACCTTTCGCCGGAGGTGACGGCACAGATCCAGCGCGAGCACGTCACAGACTGGCTTCTGGGCAACTTTGACGCCCACGGCGAAAACTTCCTGACGGACCAGGAGGGCCGAATCGTTGGCATTGACAAGGAACAGGCCTTCCGGTACATGAACGACGCCAAAAGCCATGTAATGAGCTACACATACCACCCGAACAGCGCATACGGCGAAACAGAGCCGGTTTACAACACCCTTTTCCGCCGGTTTGCGGAGGAGGACATAGACCTGAACCTCCAAGACACCTTGCCGTATATAAAGCGGGTGGAGAGCATACCGGACAAGGAATACCGCGAGATCTTCCGCCCCTATGCCGAGGCATTGCACGGCCAGGGAAAGGAAGCCGAAAAGCTGCTGGACGAGATCGTGGAGCGGAAAAGCACCCTCCGCGAAACCTACCGCACGTTTTACGAAAGCCTTTTGACGGAACGCACCGGCGTGAAGACTTCTTTTGTTTGGGCAGACGAGGCCGCAGCCGTTGCGAAGCAGCCACTTGCGGCCGTGCAGATCACCCCACAAGCAGCTAAGGGCATGACCGTCCAAGACCTGAAACAGATTGCAAAGAGCAAGGGCATTGCCTATTACGGCAAGATGAACAAAGCCCAGCTTGTGCAGGCTGTGACGGACCCCGTGAAAGCCGCAGAGCTTTCCCAGGAGGCGAAGGCCAAGGCCGCCGCAAATGCAGCCGCACGAAAGGCGAAAGCCCAGTACACAGCCCCGCAGGCGGCAATCCCGAAGGGTGTAAAGGGCGCCGGGGATATTTTCACCGATCTGTCGAAAGTTCCGACCACGCAAGAGGGAATCCCGATTTCTTCCGACCGCAGCAGCGTGGAGGGCCTTGTTCTTCGCGCCCGGCGGATGAACATTGACGGCTCGGAGTTCTACGAGGTGAGCGGAAAGCTAACGCAAGGGACTTGGGAACGGACGTTGAAGACAATCAAGCCCACCAGCGCAACCGAGGCGCTGGAATTTGAGGAGGCCTCCAAGACGAGCGCCTTTTTCAGTTCCGGCGGATTGAGCATAGGCGTAAACACGAAGTGCCAGGCCGTGCACGATGGAGAAAAGACCTTGCAGGTCTATACCCACGAAGGCGGAAACTATTACTCCTGGCAGGGCTTTTTCCGAGCCCGTGTTCCGGTGACGGCAGACGGCGGGTTTGATGCTCGGGAAATGAAGGGGCTGCTAAAAACGGCCGGTCTTGACGACCTAACGGCAACTCCTACGGCAGAAGCTGAAAAGCGCCTCATAAAATCCCGCTTGGTCTGGCAAAACGCTCCTTCCCGCGTTCCAGAGTATGAAACCCTGACGGGTGACGCCCTGGACAAAAAGCTGGACGAGATTCTAAAGGACCTCGGCATTGACCAGAAGCGGGTGGACGGCGTGGAACTGCGCAAGGTATGCGACGGTTACGCCGTCTATTACGATCCGGAGCAGGCCAAAGCCCTAAAGGCTGCGGGCGCAGATTATGTTTGGTGCGGAGTTGGCAGAGCCGAAAACGTTGTTTCTATCGTTCAAAGCGGCGGCCTTCGCAGCACAAACCGGCGTTGCCTTTCTGGCATCCGGCTGACCGGCGCAAGCCCGAGTTCCGACATGGGAACCGGCGGCGCCGACAACGTTTTTACCCGCATCGGAACGAACGCGGGCCGCGGGAAAATCCGGTATGATGACAGCTTTTGTGGCAGCGGCTACCGCCTCATTATAGACGAAGCGGAACTGGGCCGCACTGACTGGTACGCATATACCGGCGATAACTTCGGAACGACCAGGCCGAGCACCCTTCACAGCCGCCAGGGCTCTGAGGAGTTTGTGAAAGGCCAGAACAGATCTTTCAAATCCGGCAACGAAATCATGTTCCGCCAGGGCATACCGACAGAATCTATACAAAAGATTCGCTGCTCGGGCGACTATGAGCGCGACAAGCTGCTGAAAGCGTTTCGTGACGCCGGAATAACGAGCGTGAACGGGATTCCGATTGAGGACTTTGTGGAGGTTGGCGATTACTTATGAACAGACGCCTTGTTTATACCGTAAAGCGGCCGGGCGATAAGAAACCCACCGGCCTTGCCCTGAACTGCCACCTTTGGCACGGTGCCTTCCGTTACTTCGACATGGAGCACGGCCACGAGATCCCCGGCAAGGTGACAGAGGATGGAGAGGACGCCTTCACATTCACTTCGGAGGGCTGCGCGCCCGGAGCATGGCAGTTTGAGAAGCTGACTATTGAACGTTTCCGGCGCGAAACCTACAAGATCGTGGAAGGCGGCAACTACATTGCGCAGACAATCCGCAGCACGGCGGACCTCCACGAATGGTACCGCAAGAGGTATGGCGAAGCCGCCGGGCTTTGCTTTCCGCGCGTAAATAACGAATAATTTACGCTTAAATTTTGAAATACGCTGAATTTACGCTGACTTTTGCAATTATTTTGCAAATTCAGCGAATAAGGAGAGAGCCATGTTTACTTTTAACGAAGCACTCGGCAAGAAGCCGCCCGGCAAAGAGCCGAGCGGCCGCATTGCTGGCACCTTCAAGATCCAGAAGTCTGTTGACGAAAAGCGCCTGGCCTTTGGCTGGGCCAGCGTGGCAGCCACGGCCGCGGGTGACACCGTGACGGACTACTACGAGGACATCATCGAGCCCGACGAGCTGGAACAGGCCGCCTATAACTTCGTGCAGTTCTACCGCGAGGGCGGCGAAATGCACGAGCGCGGCGGCTGTGCTGTCCTGGTGGAGAGCGTTATTTTCACCAAGGAAAAAATGGCCGCTATGGGCATCCCGGAAGGCGTTGTCCCGGAAGGCTGGTGGATCGGCTTTAAGGTGACAGACGACGAGGTTTGGGAAAAGGTCAAAGACGGTACCTATCCCATGTTTTCCATTGAGGGCGAGGCTGTCCGCGAGGAAGTGGACGGCGAGGAGCCCGAGAACTGAATACCGATAAACCAAAGCCCCGACACCCGCCGGGGCTTTGTTGTTTATAAAAATCTTCAAAGAAAGGAGGAAACGCAAATGGCAACCAAACTTAAAAACCTGAAAATCAAGAAGGTGGACTTTGTGGACAACGGCGCAAACCCCGGCGCAAGCATTGCCCTGTACAAGAGCAAGCCCGCGGAAGGGAAGGCGCCTGCCGTAAAGCCCGAGGAGGGCACCCCGCCCGAGGAATCTTTTTTGAAGCGGATCGTTCACGCCATTGCCAAGAGCATCGGCGCAACCGATGCACAGGCAGCCGCGGCCGTTGAAGAAGTTTCCAAGAATGCGGACGTTCCCACCTTTTGCGACGCTATGGCTCGCCGCCGGATGCGCCAGACCACAGAAGAAATCTGGGATTACTGCTATGCCCTGAATGACAGCCTGTGCGGCATTGTGGCAAATGCCGAAATTACGGCCGAGGACAAAAAGGCCCTCATGGCCCAGAGCTGCGCAGAGTTCGCAGCGGCGACCGAAGCGGCAATCCCGAAGTGGTCCGGCGGTATTCCCGTGAAGTTGGAAAAGGCAGCCCCCACGCCTCTGACGCCCGACAGAATTGAGAACGCCAAAGCAGCCCGCGCCCGCCTGGACGAGATGATCGCCAAGGCGGAGCCGAAACCCGCAACCAAAGATACACCGCCGGAGCCCCCGAAAGAGGGCGCCGACCCGACGCCTCCCGCTGACCCGCAGCGAGAGGAACCCGTTCAGAAAGGAGCATTTGACATGGAAATCGACAAGAGCAAGCTGTCCGCCGAGGAAGTGGCTCAGCTGGAAGCAATCGAGAAGAAGGCCGGTATCCCGGCCAAGGCAACGCCTGCCGTCCCTGCTGGCGTTGAGAAGGCCGCCCCCGCCACCCCCGCAGATAACGCCACGGGCGGCGAGGAGGACATTTACAAGGGCATTCACCCCGATGTTGCCAAGGAGATCGCAGAGCTGCGCAAATTCCGCCAGGACGCGGAGAACCGCGAACTTCTGACCGTTGCCAAGAAGTACGAGCTTCTGGGCAAGAAGCCCGAGGAACTTGTGGGCGTGCTGAAATCCCTGAAAGCCGCAGGCGGCACCGCCTACAACGATATGATCGGCGTCCTGGACGCGAACCTGGAAGCTGTGCAGAAGTCCGGTGCATTTTCCGAGCTTGGCAAGCGCGGCGGCACCCACGGCGAGGTTATGGGCGGCGCAGGCGACGCATGGAGCCAGATCGAGAAGAAGGCCGAGGAGATCCGCAAGTCCGCCCCTGCTATGAGCTACTACGAGGCCATCGACACGGCTTGCCAGCAGAACCCCGATCTCGTTCACGACTACGAGAACGGCCGCTAAAGAGAGGAGGAAAAGAGTATGAGCACTATCGGCACTGCAACCAATTCCAGCCCGTACCTGGCCGCGCCTGCCGCTGCGGCCATTGAGAACGGAAAGAACCACTTTGTTACCCTGGGCGAGAACGGCGTTTCC